>Ga0207718_100144_pt1 | contig 87953 bp, 113 predicted proteins | sample A23M2SouthBayCA_FD_187749 | JGI IMG/M metagenome (GOLD analysis project Ga0207718, IMG submission 187749) | Aerobic enrichment media microbial communities from Eden Landing Ponds, California, USA - A23 M2 (SPAdes) | ecosystem: Environmental > Aquatic > Marine > Unclassified | place: Emeryville...
CACAGACACCGGCGTTCAGTTTTTCCAAGCTGCGATGATGGCCGACGTCGGCGGTGGGTACACCGCTGAGTACGAGGCCGAGGTAACCTCCCCGGCGTATGCCGAGGACTTCCAGCAGGGACTGATGATCGGTGGTGACTACGGCGTCTCGATCGGGATCACCGCTCGGGACGAGGATGCCATCTGTTCAATCGATGGCGATGTCTTCGCGGAGTGCAAGCACTTCCGCGGAGAGGAAGTCGACGGCAAGATCGCTGGCCCACTCTACGATGCTGGGGAAGCCGACCACCTCGCGGTGGTCTACGTCCCGGCATGGGAGGAGGCCGATTCCGAGGTAACTGACGACGCGAACGCAGCGATGCTCGCGTCGACTGCTGATGAGTTCTTCGGAGAGCCGTTCGACGCCAAACACCAGCAAGCGGACGCGAGCGCCGACACCGGCACCGCAGATTCCACCGAGGAGACCTGCACCGATGATCGGTATCGTGTCCAGGTCACACCTGACCCAGCGTTCACACTGAGACTCTAACCATGAGCGACGACAACCCGAACCAGCACACGGTCGCGCTCGCCGACCTCTCCGTTCCCAAGATCCGGTCTGAGAACGAGCAGGTCGCCGAGGAGCTCGACCGACTGGAGGGCCGTGTCGAGGAACTTCAGGCTGCGAAGGCCGAGGCGGAAGCCCGTGCCGACCAGCTCGAGGAGGAAGCAGAGAGCTTCGAAGCGGAGAAGCAGGATGCCCTCGACGACACAGCGGCCGAGTACGAGGAACAGATCGACGACCTCGAGACGGAACTCGAGGCGAAAGACGAAATCATCGAGGACATCCGCGAGGCCGAGCGCCAGCAGGCCCTCGACCGCTTCAGCGAGGCATTCGCCGCCGCGACCGGCGCGGACGAGGAAGCAGTCGAGGAGAAGCTGGCCGAGTTCGACGACGCGCCCAAGGCGACGGTGGAAGCCGCCGCAGAGGGCTACGAAGTCGCAGCCGAGCGCGCCGAATCCGCAGCCAACGTCGAGTCCACCGAGGAGAACCTCGGCAACACCGGCGAGACCACGACGGTCGAGGCTTCGGAGGAGCGCAAGCAGGAGATCGCCCGCGAGATGGGCGTCCTCGAACAGCTCGAAGCCGCTGACAACCTCAAACCGCAGGGGTTCGAGGTCGGCAACGAGGGGGGAGCATAGATGAGCCGAGCAGCAGAGGTCGGCGACAACCTGAACTTCACCTCGGACGACGCCGCTGACGGCGGCTTCGACTCCGAGGGGTACGTTCTGGAACCGGGAGACGACAGCGGCCGGACGGTCAAGAAGGCCGGTGCCGCTTCCTCGAACGCCTTCCTGGGCGTCAACCACAAGAGCACGTACAACTACGACGAATCGGTCGTCCAGCAGGGTGTCCCCGTCGGGGTCATCCAGGACGGCGTCGCGATGGTGCTCTGCAAGGGCGGGGTCAACTACGGCCTCGGCGACCTGGTGTACTTCCCCGCGTCCGGGGACGACGCCGGTGTCGCACAATCTGGCGACAACTCGACCACGGAGGTCGGCAAGGTCGTCGAAGACCACGATGACAGCGGTGGCCAGGCGAGCGACCCGGTGCTCGTCAAGGTCCGCGTCGACGGGAGGGTCTAACCATGGCAAAGCAGACAATCACTGAGATCGCCGCAGACGGCGAAGCGACAGAAGACGACGTGCTCCGTCGCCAGGTCGTGCGCGAGCTGCTCTACAAGCAGGCCGGGAACCTCTCGGTCGGCACGCAGATCGTCGACACGACCTCGTTCGACGTGCTCGACGTGAAGTTCGAGTACCCCGGCGAGATGTCGGCGGAGTACCCGGTGGCACAAGACACCACCGTGGACCGACAGAAGATCACCTGGAACGAGTTCGACATGTCCCTCCAGCAGGGCGAAGGGCGATACTTCATCGCCGACTCCGCCAAGCTGCGGGGCATGGGCGACCTCCAGCAGCGGTTCACCCAGCAGCGCCAGGGCGAGGCCCTCGCGCGCCGGAAAGACGAGAACATCCTCTCGGCTCTCCTGAACGGCTCCCCTTCCGCCAACGACGACACCGCGTCGGCCGGCGACGAGTGGGACCAGGCAAACGTGGACATGGTGGACGAGCTCCACGGCATGTGGACGGACATCCTCACGAACGCGCCGATCAACAACGCGAACGTCGGCAACTTCAGCGTCGTCCTCCCCATCGAGATCTGGGCGGAGATCAACCAGGTCGAGCTGATCAACAACGTGCAGCAGCAGATCCGAGACTACCTCGGAACCACGTTCGGCTTCAGCATCTACCCGACCAAGCTCGGGCTCCACGACGACGACCAGGTGGACCTCCAGGACGAGGCCATCATGCTGATCCCCGGCGACGAGACCGCCATCCACGGCATGCTCTCGGACGGCGCGGCCGCCTCGGCTGGCGTCCCACTCGTCGAGGAAGAACGCATCGCGGGCCGCGGCGACGAGTACATCGTCAGCCAGTGGTTCAACACCGCGATCGTTGAGCACGAGGGTGCCGGCACTGGCGAGAGCCCGCGCATCGCCACCCGGAAGAACGTCAACAGCAACCGGAGCTAAACGCTCCGGCAACGAGTAGGTGAAGACATCATGATCGACATCGGCGAGACATTCGCCGCCCGACGGTTCGGTACGCTCTCGTACGTCCTCCACGGGGCCCTCGCAGCCCAGGACTACCTGGGCGACACGGCCGGGGACAGCGGCGTCCCCATGCCGGACTGCACGCTCAACCACGTGCACTACCACCTCGGGTCCGCTGACGACGGGAACACAGACGTCGTGTTCCACAACGAGACGCAAGGCACGAGCGCCACCGTGACGCTCAGCACCAACACGGAAGACGATGCTGACCTCGACCTCGGCTTCAACGAGGGAGACGAGTTCGCCATCGAGGTGGACTCGGTCACCACCCCCGGGAGCGACCTGTCGCTCCTCGTCGAGTACGAGCAGCGGGAGATCGTCTAACCGGGGGTTCGTTCCCCACCCAACGCCAATGGTTGATTTTATCGACGATTACGACGCTCTGACAGTGGACGAGATAGTCGAGCGGCTCGCGGACAGGAACGCAGACGAACTCGTCGAACTCAGAGACCATGAATCAGACCACAAAGCACGGGTGACGCTACTCGATGAACTCGAAACACGACTCGATCAACACGGAAGCGGACATCGTGAGAGTGATCGAGAAAAAACAGAGGATAGCACCGGGCTCGTCGGTGAGTCCGACGACGAACGCCGCGATCCAGACGATGGGCCTGTTCAGGGAACTGGACTCCCAGATGGAACGGGTACACAGGACGACGAAGGAACTGAAGACGGTGGTCCCGTGGGAGTGAACGAGCCCGACTCCGGTGACGAGGTACTGGTCAGGTACATGGGACGCGGCCGCGGGTACGCCGCAGGCCACTGGTTCGACCATGCCTACGACGAACGTACCGTCCCGTACAACACGCGGATCGAGGACGCCGTAGAAAACGGGGACCTGCAACTCCTCCCCTGACCACATCGATGCCACCAGCAACGGATTAACACATGGAAGACTGTCCAATCGACAACTACGACCAGATGACCGTCAGCGAAGTTGGGTCGGCTATCGAGCCATACACCAACGGGCTCGAGCAACTCTCCGACTCCGACCTCGTCGAGCGACTCGAACTGGTCACAGCGGTACTGGAATACGAACGCGCCCACAAAGACCGGAAGACGGCCAAGTCTTCTGTGAGCGAAGTCCGTGACGCCCTCGTCGCCGAGGCGCGACCACGCGGCCTGCTGACCCCGGATGAAGAAGCCGAGACTGAGAGCGACAACGACGATGACGACCCGGTCGACGACGAAGGCGACGAGAACGATGTGGCTACTGACCCTGATGATGGCGAAGATCGTGGGGATGGGGATGATCCTGAGCGCGACGCTTCTGAAGACGAGGATGAAGCAGAGACTGCTGAAGTAGCCCCCTCCTCGGGCCCGATGCAACAGCGTGACAACGAGACGGCTGATGCATCGTTCACTGGGGCGGATCGTCGACAGCGCGTCCTCGTGCGAAACCACCTGAAAGAATCGAGGAACGTTGCTGGCCACTCGTTCGAGGCCGGTGAAGTCAAAGAGATCGTCCTCGACGACAAACTCCGATCGTCAATCCGACGCAACCAACTCCAGGTGGTGCGAGGGTAATGGTTCGCAAGAGTACCCACGTCTTCAAGGCCGAGATACGCGACTCAGACGACCACTACTCTGACGACGATGGATCGGACCCGGAGTTCAATATCATCCAGGATGACTTTCCCGCGTCGTGGACATCGATGGACGCGATCAGAGTGTATGTCCGAGACGACCACAACCAGGCGATAGACGTCGACGTGGAACACACTGGACCAGGAGATACAGAGTACGAGGCGGTGTCGAGTAACAAGACCATCTCGATCGAGTCCGGGAAAGATGGTGGAACAGCATACCTGGACGGACCGGTTGGGAACATGCGGTTCCGGTTCTACGGGATCGCATCGGCACCAACAGAAGGGTCGATCACGGTGACAGTTCTCGGACTCGGTCGGGAGTAATCATGGTCGTCGAAGTGCGTGACGTCAGGACGGCGCTGAACGAGATCGACGAGGACGCCATTTCGAACGCGGTGATCACACAGAAGATTGGACAGGCCAAAGCCATCGTCGACGACCACGGAATCGATGAGTCAGAAGCCCAGTACGACTACGCAGTGATCCAGACAGCGGCATACCTGTCGTTCACAGCCAGTCCGCCGATGGAACAGAAACGAGCACTCGACGCCGAAGCACACTGGAACGTCACCTCGTACCTGGAGAACCTGAAATGGCAAATGGACCTCGCTCTGGAATCCGCTGGCGGCGCTACTGGTGGCACCTCGGCGGCTCTCATCGACTCGACGGATAGCATCTACGACGACGTGACGAGCGACACCGACGACACGCAGTTCTCGCGATGATGTGTGAGGCGGCGTTCGCTGTCGGGATCTGGGCGATCGTGCTGTGTGTCGTCGTCCTGTTTACATGGATAGTGCTCGCAGATCGATAGCGTCACCAAACCTGGTATCAAGTACGTGAGACATACCGATACCCATGGCGAGTGAAGTCGTCGATATCAACAGAATCCCCCAGCTCATTCTGGCGCTTGACGAGGCCCAGGAGGAGTACCTCGAACACATGGGGAAAGCGATTCTCAAGCAGATCGACATGGGGTTCGAGAAGGGAACTGACCCCCTCGGGCGGACGTGGGAGCCTCTCGACCCCGAAACGGTCGCGAGAAAGGGTCACGACGACATCCTGATCGAATCCGGCGACCTTCGTGACTCGTTCGTCTACGAGGTCGACGAGACTGAGAACGCCGTCGCAATCGGGTCCAACTCCCCGCTCATCGACTTCCACGAGTTTGGGACTGCTGATATTCCCCGGCGCCCGATCCTTCAGCCAGCGTCGATCTGGGCGGAGGAAAAGCTGATCGTCCCGATGGGAAAAGACGTGATCGGTGACAAAATCGACAAGGTGACGTTCTGATGCCGGACTTCTCGGCGGCGGACGCGATCATGAACGACGGTCGTTGGCGGGCGGTCGTCGAAGTCACCCCACGTGGGACCGTCACGAACACCAACGGCTACGCGACGCACACGACCGGTGACCCCGTCGAGATTGAGGCGGTTATCCGACCAGCCACAGCGACCCGATACGCGAGGATAGCCGAAGGGCTCTCGGACGGCGCGGAATACGTCATGTTCGTTCGACACGACGCAGAGGTTGTATCGGGAGACCAACTCGACTACCTGGGAGACACCTTCGAAGTACGAGGGCTCGAGGCTGACCCATACGACGGGCTCAAGATCTTCGAGCTCGTCCAGGAGCTGACCTAAATGCTGACCTTCGACGAACAACAGCGCATCTACGACTCCGTGCCGACGTCCTATTCTGTGGGATGGGATGGGGCGACGTACACGTACAGCGATGTCCCCGTCTGGTGGGATGGACAGGATCACGATATCGACCTCCCCGAGATCGTCCTTGCCTGGAACGCACAGGGAGTCGAGAAAGACGGACAGCAACCGATGAACCAGGTGCTCGACTACGACCTCAAACCGAACGTCCCTGACGTAGACATCACGCGTGGGACTCGCGTGTACGACGAGATGCAGGTTACGTTCGCCGTCGAACACGACCAGAACGCCGACGGGGTACCGGCCGAGGTACGCTCGAACGCCTTTGCCGGGGTGTTACTCGACCACTTCCGGTATGCGTTCGATCAGAACGATGATGGGCCGAACGATGAGCGACCTGTCCTTGCTCGTGTGATTGGTGAGCCGACGGTCGTACCCGCTGAGATAGACGGGGACCGAGGGCTTCGGGCCGCGTTCCCGGTTCGATTCCACTACACGGACAGACACGTCGATACCGAACCCACGGTCGAAACCGTCGAGGGTGACGTCGACGTCGACGGCGACTCGAACACGAGCAACCCGTTTTCGACCAGCTAACGGCGCCCGCCGGCGGGATTGCGTAGCCACAACCCCACCCTCTCGGGCCCGAAAACGGGTCTCCGAGACCGTACGACCGCCGAGGATCGTTTACTAACGTATTTTGAGAGTTCCCACGTATAACCCCCATACGTCTACGGGGTAGAACATTAGCGAAAACTGGTATATACGCCAGATTGTGTCTATTCTGATGAAACGATATGCCAACCAGTGTAGTCGACATCAGCCTGTCGTCGAGCACTGGTGCCACGGCCCAAGAGACGTACAACGACATCTGCGTCATCGGCCATGCCACCAGCGCGCCGTCGGCTGGGTTCAACACGGTCAAGTCCTACACGTCCGCATCGGACGTGGAATCGGACTTCGGGGCCAATTCCGACGTTCACACCGCCTCAGAAGCCCTCGCGGAGATGGGCGTCTCGGAATGGTCCGTCATCGTAGCAGAAGAAAAAACCGTCACGGACGAGGTGATCGATGGGTCCGACAGCTCGGCGCTGACGAACGGGGCTGTCGATAACGTTCCCGTCCACGACGACGCCTCGACTCTGACTGTGTCGGTCGACGGGTCGGACATCACTGCGTCCAACTTGATGTTCACCGTCGACGACCCCAGTTCGAAGTCGCCCGGGGCGGGAGAAGCGTACTTCAACACCGACACGGGTGAGGTCGAGGTCGGCGACGCGACGTCCGGCTCTGGCGACGGGATTGAGGTGGACTACCACCACCTCGACTGGTCGCCGGTCAAGACGGAGATCGAGCCCCTGGGGTTCGACCTCGTGTTACTCGCAGACACCCACTTCGACGTGCCTGGCTTCGGCAACCTCGACGAGATCGTCAGCTGGGCGAGCTCGAACGACGCCGGCGTCGTCGGGGCCTCGGTCAACGGCGACAACGAGTCCACCGAGCAGGACGCGATGGACATCGCCCACGAGGTGGGCGGTGCCGTCTCCTCGGGCCACTACATGCAGGTTGCCCACAAGTCGACCGACGACGTGGCGGCCTACATCGTCGGCCAGCTCGGCGTGAACGAAGCCTGGTTCGACCCGTTCTGGGACGGCGACGGCTACCCGTTCGCAACGAACTACTACAGCCGCGCCAACGTCGGCGACCCGTCCTCGGCGGGAACGTTCGAGGGTGGGGACGCCAGCAACCAGGAAGGAGCGACCAACGTCGTGATCAGCGTCGACGGGACGAAAGTCCTCTCGAACAGCCTGACCACGGCCGGCTCGTCGTCGAACTACCAGTTCTTCGACGTTGCCCGAACTGAGTCGTTCGTCGCGAGCGAGATCGAGAACGCACTCACCTCGCTGCGTCTGTCGAGCGACCAGATCCCGTACACGCCCCAGGGGCGCTCGGCGATCATCGGCGCGATCCAAGGCCAGCTCCAGGAGTACGTCTCGGGTCAGGGAGCCCCGCTCTCTGAGCTGGACATCAGCGCACCCACGATCGACCAGATCTCGGACTCTGACAAGGCGAACCGTGTGTTCCCCAACATCAGCGTCACCGGCACGCTGGCCGGGAACGTCCACGAGTTCAGCGTCGATCTGAACGTGCAGGTATAAAGGAGGTGACATAAGATGCCAAAATCAGAGTACGACGCCCGCGAAGTCTCGATCATGGTCAATGGGGTCGCAGTCGCAGACCTCGACTCGTTCGGATACGACCAGAGCAAAGCCCACGAGCTCGAACGCACCCTCGACGAGGGGAGCGTTTGGGTGAAGGGAACCGGTGAGTTCACTGGGACAGTGGTCATGAAGGCCACGTCCGACAACATCCCGGACGTCGAAGACCTGTTCCAGAACGACGAGATCTTCGACATCACGATCCAGTACGCCAGCACGGAGCCACGCTCCCAGAGCGTGTTCACCCGAGTCATGCTACAGGACTGGGGCCCATCGGACTACGAGCTCGATGGACTCCCGACGTTCGAAGGGTCCTGGGAAGCCGACGAGGTCGCACACAGCTAACCTCGGCGGCAAAACTGTTATAGCGTCGGAATCAGTATTCTGATATATGTCGGATACCGACAAGTCTGAACAAGAAGTCACCGAGCGTCGCGACGTTACGGACCTCACAACCAACGAGGAAGTGGAGGAAGCTGTCGACGACATGCTCGGAATCCCCGAGGAAGAACGTCCAGACCGTAATCTCGCGGTCCCCGACGACGAGGAAGACCTCAAAGCGGAAGCGAACGAGCCCGAAGTGCGGCCCGAAGTTGAGGCCCACATGGAAGCGGCCAAACAACAGCAGTCCGAGCAAGAGGAAGAAGGATCGACGGCGGTCACGGTGAGCTCGCTTGAGGAGCCCGACGAGTGGGAAGACTTCGACTTCGAGGGCCAGGAGTGGACGCTCGACGACGCCAAAGAGCCCGAGGTCCGAGAGGTCCGCGGTATGGTGTTCAAGTTCGCAGAGCCGGAGAACGACGACGAGATCCTCAACCAGCTCGAACTGGCCAGTGGTGGCGACCGATGGGACCAGATGTACGCGCTGGTCGGGCTCGTGGTGGAAGGACCGGAGGTCACCGAAGAACGATGGGACAACATGAGCTTCGCCTCCAAGCTCGCACTCGGGTCGGCCGCCGCTGACTACCTGGGGCTCGACGAGGGTTTTCTCGACGAATAAGGGGCTGGGCACAGTCCCCTGCTGGCCAGATCACGGTCAGCATCGCCCTGAGATTCAACAAAGAAATCGAGGAAGTCGACGCATGGCCCTGGCGCCGTAAGATCGCCTACGCGCTGTCGATCGGCGCAGTGGAAAACCAGGAACGAGCACAAACGGACATCCCGAACGTAAACACGTCACAACTCCCCGCTGGCACGAACGTCAACACGAAGATGCCCTCCGGCAAGGATGTCCACCCATCGGTGGCGAAGCACGACCACGTGTTCCACGTCGAGAACGGCAACTAACCTCTCGATGCCACCAGCAGCGGTTTGCGCGAACACTTATTACCGTTTACTGTCAATATCTATATATGGAAACACGTAGAACGACTGGTATGAGCATCCCAGAAGACGAGGTATCGAGCTGGATCGGGACGCCCCGAGAAGACATCCCGGAGAGCATCACCCGGATGTTCGACGCGTTCGACTCCCCCTGTCCAGAGTGTAACGCAGACATGGTCACGTTCGCCCCCTCGGACATCGACAGCGAGTGTGTCTGCTTCGCATGTGGCTCCGAGTTCCGAACGAAGGACGTTGACGACATGGTTGAAGTCGCCGGCCAGAAGGTACAGCAACACATCGAGAACCGGAAAGAGCGAAAGGAGCAGATGGAGGCCGGGGAGTACAAGCGTAAAGGGAACAAGAACCTCGCGAAGATGCTCACCGTCATCGGGTTCATGTTCTGTCTCACTATCATCGGGCTCCCAATCGGCGCGATCCTGATCTACCTGGCGTCACGGATCGCACCAGACCCCGAGGACTGAGCTTTTCTAACCCTGTAGAAAAACTGGTATATAGGGCAAATCGTCTTCGTTTAGGTAGCCGGCGGTAGTGGTGCCGCCGACACTGGTCATGAGAGTATCCGCGTCAGTCCCTCCAGAGCGTCTGTTCGAGGTGTCCAAGTAGATGGTTTTCCAGCAGATTCGACACCTGTTCATCACGCTCGACGCGACCGACCAGGCGACACGAAAACTAAAACAGGTCGACCGAACCACGGATAACCTCACACAAACACAGTTAGCGGCGGCTGAGGCGGCGCAAACATATCGTCGACGGCTTGTCGCAGCTGGGTTCGGTGCGGCGATTCTTACCGGCGCGATGGCCCGCATGGTCGTGATGACCTCTGAGGTCGACCGGACGTTCGCTCGTATCCAGGGGACCAGTGGGGCGACCGCAGATGAGATGCGTCGGATTCGCGATGAAGCAGAAGCGATCGGTGCCGGGATGCCGGTCCTCATGTCCGACGCCGCCCAATCCTTCGAACAGCTCAGCTACGCTGGGTTTACCGTCGAAGAACAGCTCGCTGCTGCGAATGCCGTCACTGAGCTCGCGATCGCCGGCAACCTCGGTATGGCGACGTCTGCTCGGACAGCGGCCTCGGCGATACGCGCGTTCAACATGGAAGCGACGGAGATCTCGCAGGTGACGGAGACGATGGCGGCGACGTTCACCAACAGCGCCTTCGAGATGGAGGAGTTGACACAGTCGCTCGAATACGCGATGACAACGGCCGCACAAGCGAACCAGTCCTTCCAGCAGGTGACTGCGGCACTCGGTGTGCTCGCCGACGTCGGCCTCCGTGGGTCGAAAGCAGGGACCGCTCTCGAACGCGTGTTCACTCGTATCGCCAAGCGGAACGGTGAGGCGGCCGACGCTATGGCGCGGCTGAACGTAACGATAGAGGACTTCACTGACGCAGAGGGCGATTTCTTGAAGCTCAGCGACATCATCCAGATCGTCGAGCAAAGAATCGAGTCTCTGGGCGTCGGCGGTGCTGAAACACTGAAGATCCTCCAGGAGATGTTCGGCGCTCGCGGTGGCCGAGCGGCGGCCGCACTCGTGGCCAACTCCGAGGAGTTCCTCGAGAACATCGGCGACATTGCTCGTGCAGAAATCGGCGCAACGATGGCCATGCTCGACGAGATGAACAAAGAACAGCTTCAGCAGGCCAACGCCACGCTGAACATGCTGGTCGAGGACTTCGACAACCTCTCGTTCGACGTGGGTGGGGGAACGTCGACAGCTGACTTCCTGAACCAGTTGCTCGCAACTGCACAGGTCGTCGAGGAGGCTGATATGGCCCGAGCCATAGACATGGCGTTCGAAGGCATCTCGACGGAGTCTGCGGCGATCCTCGCTGACGACATCGTCGCGCTCCGCGAGCTCCAGGCCCAGGCGTCAGCACTCTCGGATTCGGAGCTTCAGCAGCGGGTGACTGAGGAGTTCAACCTCGAAGGCGACGGAGCACTCCAGATGGCTGAGGCGATCCGTGCTGGACGCGGAACCCAGTACCTCGCCCGATCCATCGAGGACATGACGACATCTGGGGAGCTCGCGGAAGCACAGGTCAAGTCTCTCTGGGGCGAGATCGAATACCTCCAGGGGTCGGTCGAGTCGCTGATCCTCAAGATGGTCGGTGGGATGAAGCCCGCACTGGACGTGTTCTTTGCCGGCGCAAAGGGCCTGCTGGACCTGCTCAACTCGAACCGGGCCGTCGTCAAGGGGCTCGGGCTGGGGATGGCGTTCCTCACGGCAACGCTCATCGCGCTCACTCTCGTGTACGCGAAACTCGCAGTGTCCGCTCACCTCACGGCCATCGGCTTCTGGGACCAGACCGCAGCAATGAACGCGAACACGCTTGCGACGAAAGCCAACTCCATCGCGAAGGGTATCAACGAGGCCGCGTCGCTGGCGCTCGTGCTGGCACAGCTCGCCCTCGGGAGGACGACCCGGTGGAACGCCATGCAGCGGCTGGGCTACAACAACATGATGCGTCTGTCGGCGATCCTGAAGGCCAAGGACGCCGCCGCGTCGACCATCCTCGCCGTCGCAGAAGGCTCGCTCGGCGTCGCTGCTGCGGCGGCCGCGTTCGCTCAGGGACTCCTGAACGCTGCACTCGAATACTTCGAAACCATGACCGTCGTGGGTCAGATCATCTCGATCGTGGTCGGCCTCATCCTCCTGGGTATCACGATAGCCATGGTGACGGAGAGGTTCATCGGCTTTGGAGACGCAGCTGACGCCGCTGGTGGTGCCCTCGCCGACATCATGGAACCGCTGAACCCGTTGATAGACGCCATGTGGGTCCTCGTCGACGTGACGGCATGGACGCTCAAGCTGATGTACGAGGTCACAGCCCTCGGCATTGTGTGGTGGTTCCGACGCTTCGGTGAGACGATCATGTGGGTGGTTGACCGGATCGTCGACTTCTACGTGTGGACAGAAAGCCTTGGGCTGGTCGGGAAGGCGGTCCTCGGTACGTTCTTCCCTGTGTTGTGGCTCCTGTGGGGACTCTCGTGGGCGCTCGAAGTCGCAGGCATCCACATCGAAAACCTGGCCGAGCAGTGGGACTGGTTTACGATGGTGATGTCCCGTGGCTGGAAGCGTCTCGGTCTCGCGATCGGTGACGAGATCCGAAAGATACTGGGATGGCTCGGTATCGCCGGCGACGGCTTTGATACCTTCAGTGCCGACGTGAACGAGACGATCGGCGGCATCGCCGACTTCCTGCGCGAGCTCTCGACCATCAAGTTCTGGGCCGACGCCCTGAGAGACCTTGGTCGCAACGGCGGGGAGGCGTTCGTCGATGGGTTCGTCGAGGGTATCAAAGCGACCATCCCCGGTATCGATATACTCGACGGCCTCCTCGGGGGAGGTAGTGGCGTCGGTATCTCTGGTGGCTTCAGTAGTGGTGTCGCAGCCGGGACTGGCACTGGTCGACGCGTCACCCAGCAGAACCAGAACACGATCATCTTCGAAGGAGAGGTCCACGACGCGAAAGAGGTTGAGAGAATGGTCAACCAGGGCATGAACAACGCAATCGACGAGGCACAGGACGTGATTCAAGACGGATTAGACATGGCGTCTGACGCCGACATGGACCTGGGAGGGTTGTTCTAAATGTCCGTCTCTCCCATGTCGTTCGGGCCCGGCGGTGGCGGTGGCACGAGCCTCCGCGTTGGCCCGGTGATCCTCGAAAACGCAATCAAGGTCAACGAGTCTGGTGGCATCAACGCGCCGTCCAAGCGAACTGAGGAGGGGTTCGATTGGACCACAAAAGTCCACGCAGAGCGCCGTACGGCCGAGTTCGAGGCTTGGGCCGAACTGGACGACGTCACCTCGATCACGTCGCTTCGGGACTCAAGCGAACCCATCTCGGTTGCGTTCGACTTCGTGACGATGGGGAAGTGCAAGATAGACGACCTCAATATCGACCACGAGGCCGCACACCCCGAGCACGTCTACGTTCGCATCTCCGTCAGCGAGGTGTACACGCCGAGTACAGAGACGGCGATTCTTCGTGTATCGTCGTCCGATGGGTCGGTCCGGTCGTCAGGCCCCGAACTATCGGACCCCTCACTCGCCCGCCCGGAGGAGCGCAGAACGATCGGTGGGAGTGGGTCTGCGATCGACGACGTACTCGGCTGGCTGGGGTTCGACTGATCATGACGTTAGAAGTCATCCCTATAGACCAGGAGAATGCGCGGCGGAAAGAGCCCATGCGTCTGGAAGTCTACGACATCGACCTGTTCCCCAACGAGCGGTTCGAAGTTACGTTCGACTGGAACGAGTTCATGGACCGGTGGATCGTGACGTTCACCCACCTCGGAACGGATACGAGATTCTTCAAGGGGCCGGCCGACCTGTATCAGGACTACGCCTACGACGACATCGTCGCGTTCATGTTCATCGACCCGGCGAGACAGGAGACGATGGTCACGCCGCGGAACCTGGGCGACACGGTTTGGTTGACCATCCTCGAGGTAAGCTAATGGTCTGGAAGCAATACCGACGGGTAGAAGCGGGGAACGTCTCGATCGAGGAGCTCGACATGGACATCACGATCGTCTACAGTAAGAGCTCGGGCCTCGAGTTCGACGTGATCATCTGGAACCTCGCCGACGACACATGGTCGCGTATCGAAGAAGGCGACCCATGTCGAATCACACTCGGGTGGGAAGACGGGCCCACGAAAACAGTCCTGTTCGGGACTATCGAGAAGATGCTCAAAACGCCCGACGAGAACGACGTCTCGTTCCGGCTCAAAGGAAAAGACGAGACGGACCGAACGCTCCGCTTTGGCTTCTCGAAGACATACGTCGACAAAACGTTCTCCGATATCGCCCGATCGATAGCGGGTGAAATCGGCCTCACTGTCGGCGAGGTCGAATCGACGAGCGCCGGCCCCGAGCGCGAGTTTACCGTCCAGAAGGACCGGCCAGCCCGACACTGGCTCAACCAGTTGATCGCGAAGACACAGGATAAGACCGACACCCCATGGGAGTGGTTCGTCGACGCCGGCAAGTTCTACTTCGTCAAGAAAGACGGTCGAAAAGAGGAGGCTGTCAGGCTGAGCTTCGAGAACACGTTGATCACGATCGGTGAGTCGGAAGGGGAGAAAGAAGCCGAGCAGTCCGGCCTCGACTTTACTGCGCTGTGTGAACCACGCATCCGGAAAGGTGCCGCCGTTGCTGTCGAGACACCGGACTACACGGGCGCGTACAAGGTCACAGAGTACCGGTTCAACTCGAATACGATCTCGGGTGATCACGAAGTGACTGGTAAACTCGTCCCACTCGGAGCGAGCTACGAAATAGCGCCCGCCGGTGCCAGGGAGTTGCTCAACTAATGTCGGACATCCCTGGGAAGATCAAACAGATCATTCGAGAGGAGCTTCGTGGCGTGTACACGGTATCGATCTGTATCGTCGAGGAGTTCGACGCTGAGGAAATGCGCGTCAGGGTGAGCCTCAAGCGGGACAGCGAGGCGATCATGACCGTCCCGGTCGCGACACCATTTGCCCAGACTGACGGATACGGCATGGTCGTCCCCATCGCGAGCGGCGACGAAGGGCTCTTGCTCCATACGAAAGAGGAGATCGAGGACCTGACTGTCAACGCCGGTCACCAGGATGTCGACCTCGGGCACGTCGCGTTCGACATCAACGACGCACTGTTCTTCCCGCGGTACTGGAACGACAACGACGACAAGCCCGTCGACGTGTATACCGAGTACAAGAAAGGCGACCTCCTGATCGCCCACGGTGCGGATACGTTCATCCACATCAAGGGAGACGAACACGACGACCCCGGGACGACAACGATCATGACCGCATCGGGGCCGAAGATCACACTCGACGAGACGACGAGCGAGGAAAACGTCACGGTCGAAACGGATAACCTCTCGCTCACTCTCGACGACACACCAGGTGTAGAGAACATCACAGCGCAGACGGATATGCTCACGCTGGTCCTCGACGATACATCGGGGGCGGAGACCATCACGGCGGAAACAGCGTCCGGGGCCGGCATCAAGATAGAGCACCTGAGCGGCGTGTTCAAACTGCTCGACAAGAGCGGCCACGGATTCGTCTCTGACGGCGCCGGGAACATCACGGCATACGCGGCGACGTTCGACATCAACGACCAGAGTACGACCTCGCTATGAGCCTGTACCTGACGCTGATCGGCGCGAACTGCGAAGCCGACGGACATCCGGGTCAGTGTCAGAACCCGGCCCCTGGGACTGTCCAGTCGACGAGCTCGTGTTCGTTCACGGTCAACGGGACAGAGGTGGCAACAGAAACGACAGCGGATATGCACTTCCCGTCCCACGCCCACGATCACGACTCCGAGAACGGGTGTCACGAAAATCAGAGTCACAATCTCGACCCAGACACGGGGAAACTCAGCGACTCGGTCACGGTCAACGGAAGCCCGGTCTACCTGACGGACACGGGTGTCGCATCCGACCCGGGATCGGGCGGAGCTATCGATATCGTGGACGCTGGCGGCAACGCGTTTGTCACGGAGAGCCCATAAAATAATAGATACTTTTACAGTCGTAGTAGTGTAATAGTATCAGACCGCGCACTGGATGCCACCAGAAACGTTGTACGTACATATGTGCACGCCCATATGTACGTGCAGCCATTTTGGACCCTCGACAATACCTTTCCGAAAACTGGTATATATTCGAGAAGGTGTTTGTACGAGTGAATGGGAGAGTCCGGGTACGGCAAAACATGGGCCCTGCAAGCTAACGGTGACATCAAGCTCACCGAGCTGAACAGCCCCGAGTTCATCGAGGGGACACGTGCCGTCGTCCAGGACATGAAAGTGACCCTGGCGACGATTCGTGGAGAAGACCCGTTCGACGAGAACCACGGGCTGGACATGTTCACGGTCGCCGGTGGGTCTGACGAGGAGCTTCGCTTCGCAATCACGGAAGCACTTCTCGACGACTACTCGGATGTCATTCAGGAGATCAACGAGATCGAGATTAACGACCCCGATGAGAACAGAGAGCGAGACGTCTCGATAGACCTCACGCTTGTCGATAACGAACGGTACACCTTCGGGGTAATCGTATGAGCTTCGGCGTCCAGAGTGACGGGTCGTTCAACCGAAAGCACGTCGACGACATCGTCGAAGACCTCGAAACGAAACTCAAGCAAGAGGCCGGGAACGACATCGACCTCCGCCAGGGTTCGCCGCTCAAGCAGGTCATCGACATGGTGGCCATCGAGCTTGCCGAGCAGTGGGAGGCGCAGGAAGACAACTACTACGCCTCATACTACGAGGATGCGTTTGGGATTCAACTCGACCGCCTCCTCGCAATCGCTGGCATCAGTCGTATCCCACGGAGAGGGGCAACTGGCGAGGTGACGTTCTCGACAGACAGTGTGAACGGCAACGACGTTTCGATCCCTGCGGGGACGCAGGTGACGACCGAATTGACCGATACGAAGCCTGCGATACCGTTCGAGACAACCGAGAGTGCGACCCTTCTGGCCGGTGATACAGACGTGACCGGTGTCGAGATCGCGGCGCTGGAGCCCCACGAGACAAGTGTCGACGAGGAGTGGCTGGGAGAGGAGACGAACGTCGCGGCTGATACGGTCAAAGTTATCTCGAATCCCATCTCGGGCGTCGACTCCGTGACGAACCCCAACCCTACTGGAGACGTCAACCAGAACTACGTGGAGGGGCGTGACGAGGAAACAGACGCCGAGCTCAAGCTCCGATACGAGAACGTTCTCTCGAAGTCCGGGTCTGCAACGCTGGATGCTATCCACTCGCAGATCTACAACGCCCACGAAGACATCACGAGCGTGAAGATGGAGGAGAACGTCGATCTGGTCGACAACACCGGGTCGGGCGGTCTCCCACCGAAATCGTTCCGCGCAACCGTCCACTACACGGGGAGCCACGATGACGATATTGCCCAGGCGATTCTTGACTCCCGACCGGCCGGCATCCAGTCGTACGGTTCTCAATCGGCCACGGCCGAAACAGACGATGGGGCCGAGTACACGGAATACTGGGACAACTCGACAGAGACAGACGTGTACGTCGATGTTACGGTGACGACGACAGAGACATTCCCCGGTAACGGGAGCGAGCTCGTCGAAGACGAGATCATCAAGTACATCGGCGGGACCGACAACAACGGGACTGAATATCCCGGCACAGACATCGGCGACGACATCATCTACGACCAGGTGTTCGCCGCGGCCATGCGCGTCGAGGGCGTCCAGGAAGCCGACTTGACCATCGGCACCTCCGATAACCCCAGCGGGACAGCGAACATCTCGATTGGGACGGCTGAGGTTGCACACACAGATACGGGCAAGATCGACGTCACGACGAACTGAGGTGAATAGAAATGGCACACGGAGGCTCGACTGAGACGCCCGAAGAACGGCTCGAGGAGAACCTCAAATCGCCGTACCCACACCACGACGGAACGAACTGGTCGTCGCTCATCAACACGTTCGCGACAGAGTTCACCGCCTTAGAGACGACACGTGACACAGTTCTCGACTCGGTAGTCGTCGATAGAGCCACGGGTGCTCAACTCGACCGTCTCGGTGAAGTTGTTCAACTTCCTCGCCAGACGAACGAGACGGACCCCCACTACCGGGGCCGGCTCAAAGTCCAGCTCAAGAAGTACATCGGAGGTGCCACCATAGACGAGATCAAGGAGACGGCGGCGATCTTGCTCGATACGAATGCGAGTGAGATCGCTATCGAGGAGGATTTCGCGACCGAGGCGGCGCGGTTCACGATCCAGATATCCGACAACGCCCTCGACGAGGCCGAGGTGACAGCCAACGACTTCAGGACGTTCGTCGACGAGGTTCGTGGGGCTGGAATCAAGGCGCTGGCCGAGGAGAGAGGAACCTTTACATATCGGTCAGCACAAGATTACAGTAACGGGACAAATGACCCGACGAAAGGGTACTACGACTCGACAGACGGCGTCGAGAACGGCACGTACTCGGGTCTACTGTAACCGAGTAAATGACAATGTCCGAAAACAACAGAGAAGTAGACGTTGACCTGACCGGCGACGAGGAGCCGGACGCTGCTGGTGGCATCGAGTTGGTCGAGGCTGATGACCTCGCTGACCCCGAGTTCGACGCCGTCGCTGAGGGGAAAGAGGAGGCCAAGCGCGTTCTCAACGCGGTCGGTGGAGATAGCGAGTACGACCGTGCAACGAGCGCGCTTGTGCAGAAACAGCAGAGCGTCGAGTCGATGTCCCAGCAGTACGAGACGGCGATTCGTAACATCTCGTCGATGGAGCAGCGAGTAGACGGGCTGGACCTCACGATCAGCCGACTTGAGGATGTCGACGATGAGACGACCGTCTTCCAGCAACTGGAGGGTGGCGTGATCATCGAGGTCGTCGACGACGACACCGAGGGCGTCAAAGAGAGTCTGGAGACCGCACGCGAACAGCTAACCGAACAGATAGAAGACCTGCGCGGACAGTCCGAGGCGCTCGAACGCGGGGTGCAGAAGAACCACGCCGCGATCCAGTACCTCGAGATGTACCGCGACATGAACGAAGAATAGCTCGCTAACAACGACCCACTCCAAACATGGCCGACGCAATTACACTGCAATCCTGGACCTGGACCGATTCCGGCACCGAGCCCACGCAAGGTGACGAGAGCTACGCGGCCGGCGAACAGCCGATCGCGGAATACGACAACTGGGCGATGTGGGCGGTGACGACCGACGTCGACGCCCTGAACGCCGAGCTCGGTGAACACGTCGATAACCACGAGGCCGGCGGCCAGGACGAGATCAACTTGGACGGCCTGAACATCGGCTCAGCCGGTCAACTCGCCGAAGCTGCTGGCGATGTCGCTATTGAGACGACGGGTGGGACGACCGTTGTAGGGGTCGACACGAGTGCCGCCGACTGGACGACCTTCCCCGACATCAACGACGCGTTCACTCTCAAGCAGGACATGATACTCGGTGGCGGTCGGACAATCCAGATGAGCGCAGACTCGGGAGAACAGACGCTCGTAGACATGTCTGTGACATCCTCGCCGGTAAATGGGTCCGAACAGTCGTACCTGATGGCTCTCGATGGGTCGTCGTACCTGAAAGCCTACGCTGAAGCCGACGGGTCTGGTGGCATCACGAATACACGGCTCGAATCCCACGTCGACCTACTGGTCGCGACCGGGAACGACCTCACACTCGGCGCTGACCTGGTCGCAGACGACGGCGAAGTCATCTGGGACGAATCGGCCGGCCACCTCGATCAGGACAGGCTGGAGAACGACAGTCTCACGATCAACGGCGGGAACGCGATCTCTGCGGGTGCGGTATCACTCGGCGGGTCGGTGACGGTCGGCGTCGAATCCAACTCGATCCAGACAGACGAGCTCGACCTCAGCATCTCGCCGACGTGGACCGGGATGCACACGTTCAACGGCGGGGTCACGATGGGCGGCACGCTCGACCTGAACGGGAACGCCCTGGAAGGGACGGACGGCGTCGTCCTCCCGGTTGGGACAGACAAGTACGTCACCCAGTAAAATGTCGGCACAGCCAGGCTCTGTATGGGTCGAAGGCGACGCGCTCCACTTCATCGACGGGGGTGGTACCGAGTGGCGCTACACGGGAGCACTGGAAGGGACGCCATCGGGAGCAGTGCCTGGATCGATCTGGATCGAGTCGACAGACAACCGGATTCACTACATCGATTCATCTGGAGAGGAACGATCGACACCCCGGACTGTGGGTGGGTCGGTCGCTGGTGTCAACGGGTCTATCTGGATAGAGAACTCACTGATCAAGTACGTCGACTCAGGGTCGTTCAAGTCGACCGCACACGACGACGTCGCCCACAGTAACGTCGCACACAATGACAAGTCCTATTCGGACAAGTCCCACTCCGACGACAGTCACAACGACGTCGCCCACAGCAATGTCGATCATGGCGACAAATCCTATTCGGATAAGTCCCACTCTGATGACACGCACGACGATATAGCCCACAATAACGCACACACTGACGTTGCTCACGGTGATACTGCGCATAGCGACGATACCCACTCTGACGATGCGCATACGGACGACGCGCACGATAACTCACATTCAGACGATAGTCACAACGACAAGTCGCACGACGACGACGGGCACGACGACGTGTCACACGACAACTCACACTCGGACGATAATCACAATAACTCACACTCAGACGACAGCCACGACGATAGTGAACACGACGACGTTTCCGGTAGCACCCCTCACGAGGATAAAGCACACGACGACCTCTCCCACGGCGATCACCAGGACAGTATATTCGCACCACCGGACGACCACCACGATTGGTCGCACGAAGACGATGCTCACAACGACGCCCCGTCGTTCAGCGACCACGGAGACATAGCACACGACGATAAATCTCACAGCAACAATCACTCGGATAAATCCCACAGCAACAACCACGATAACTGGGCACACCTGAACAAAGTACACGACGACGATTCGCACAACGACAAGAGCCACGGGAACTCGCACTCGGATAACCCGTATTCGGACAAATCGCACGACGACAAAGCCCACGACGATACCGCTCACTCAGACGCGAACCACGACAATTCGCACACAGACGGAGCTCACTCAGACAAGGCGCACTCCGACGATGCCCACTCTGACGATAGCCACGAAGACGGAAACCATAGTGACACGGCGCACACGGACAAGGCGCACTCTGACGATTCGCACTCCGACGATAGCCATCAGGACGGGAGCCACAGTGACACACAGCACACAGATCAACCACAACAGGTATAATATCTGAGAACATCGTAATAGGTAGAGAGCGGAGTAGTCATGACTATACACGTATCAAAAGACACAGGTTGTAACCTGGGGTGCAGCTACTGCTACGAGGAGCCAGATCGCGAGATCAACGAGAACGACGTGTCCTCACAGTCACTTGACACTGACGCTGCGATTGCACAGCTCGACGAGTGGAAAGAGCAGTACCCGACAGATGTCCCTGGGCTCCATGGAGGGGAGCCGCTCCTGATAGACACTGACGACCTGGAAGTCGTGTTCAAGTGGGTCTACGACAACTACGAGTCGGTGAGAGATGGGACACAAGCGTCACACATACAGACCAACGGGACGTTGATTAAGGAGCGTCATATCGACCTGTTCAAGCAGTACAACGTTTCTGTCGGCATTTCGTGTGACGGGCCTGTCGAGCTCAACAGGGAGCGGCTCGCCCGCCCGGAGAAGGATGAGGCCGAAGACGGCTTTACGACCACAGACAGCCTGTCGCAGATCACGAACGACAATATCACTCGGCTGGCAAACCAGGGGGTCAGCGTCGGGATCATCGTCGTCATTCACGAGACGAACGCTGGGACGGACGAGCGGTTAGAGATCCTCCTCGACTGGATGGACGATCTTGCGAAACAGGGCGTGAGCGGGCACTACAACCCCGCCCTTCCGTACGACGAGATCCAGACCGAGAACTCGCTATCAGGAGAGCGCCTGAAAGAAGTGTACCTCCGCACCTACGAGTGGATGAAAGAGGAGCAGTATCGCGAGTGGAACCCGATGAGCGACGCTCGCGACAACTTGCTTGGGAACAAACTCACCAACTGTGTCAACAACCGCTGTGACGTCTTCAATGCCGGAGCGGCAAAGATCGTCACGGGTGAGGGAGAGACGACTGGCTGTGGCAAAACATGGGGGTCTGTCGGCGACGGTGTTCCGTTCCTCCAGGGCCCCTCGAACGAAAGTGAGTACGACGATAACGAGGAGCGGTACGAGATGTTGCAGCAAGTGCCGGGTCCGTACACGGAGGGTGAGCCGGACCTGGGTGGGTGTAAGGGCTGCAAATACTGGAACGTCTGTCAGGGCGGTTGTCCATCGGGTGCGATCGACCAGGACTTCCGCAACCGGACGCGCTGGTGCCCCGCGAAGTACGCGATGTACGAGGCCATCGAGAACGACATGCGGACGCTGTTCCCGAACATCACGCTGATCACCGACTACCCATGGAACGCTGAGCTCGCGAAGTACGCCAGCAAATGGGGACTGGACATCAAGCCGTTCGCAGCGATGGACCCCGGAGAAGATGGTCCATCCTCCGTCTGGGGTGGTTATTCCCACCCGTGGGGCGGCCCACTGGACCGCGTTCCAGAGGATGTCTTCCCAGATGACTGGCGTGGTGAGAAGGAGTTCATCAAATCGATGTACGACGAGGAAGTGCTCGAGATCGACGAACACACGCACAACTGGCACGCCGACTCCGATATGGGGGACCAAAACGACGATGGATGGAAGCAGGTCGACGAGGAGACGGAAGCATGACTGTCACGCCAACGTATGTCGAGGATGCCCCGGAGAACCGTGTCGAACTTGACCCGTTCGCGCGGTTCAACTGGAAGACAGTCGAGAGCAAAGAGATGTGGAAAGACGCGCTCATCAATGCTGAGATAGCAAAGTCAGAGGCCGAGTGGCGATCGGTTCTGAGCGATAAGACCGACCGGAAGGCGGCGATCATCCACATAAACAACTTCAACCGCGAAAAGTGGCTCCGGCGGATGGGTGAGTATGGTCTCGCCTACCGGGACATCCGATACTCGGAGCCGTATGAGGGGTTCGCACACAAGTTCCACCCGACGACGATAGACGACCCGCGGCGGAACACCTACGCGGTGATCGCGAAGGACGATGATGTCGCGGATAAGATGGAGGAAGCGGAGTTGGAGATGGAAGGGCACGAACGACATGGGACGGTGGGTAAACTCCTGGGGTTCCCTGACTGTTGCCGTTCACAGTTCAACGACATCTGGGTGGATAACTGGGACCGAGGGCTCACGGACCCCATGTACGAGGTTGCGTGTAACACGCCCTCGGCCCGGGAGATAACTGACGCAGACAACATTCGACTCGAGGACCCCGAGGCGTACACGAACGTCATGTGGCGCTACTTCGGGTGGTCGTTCATCACGCACATCCCGTGCAGTTTCGAGTGTGAGGAGTCAGCCGCCATCGGCGAGGCGCGCCACGAGATCATGCACGAGGCTGGGTACGGCGGGGCCGCCGACATGCTCTACGGCTGGTTGGACCAGCCCTTCGTCTGGGACGCGCTCCATTCCATCGCGAACATCCGAAACATGCACGTGACGGCCACTGCGGGAACGTCATCGTACTGGTCGAAGAAACGGGTCGAATGGCGTCGTGAGCACTTCCCGCAGATGAAGCCGTTCTACACAGAGGAAGACCTCGCCCGAATACACTCATGATCGACCACCTACGACCGATCGACCCCATCGAGACGGCCCTCCCTGACGACTGTATCGACCCGACCACATCGATGCCACCAGAAACGGTTGAGCCGCCGCGTGAGACGATACTCGTCGATGACAACGTCTCTGTCGAGGTCAGGGTCAAACACGACTACAACTGGATGCACGTCGATGTGCCCCGGTTTGAGGGGTGTGATAGCCGCGAGGCGATCTGGACGACTGTCTGGTTTGCCCGAGCAATCGGTGTCCCAGGAACGTGGAAAGAACAGTTGCGAATCGTCGTCGATGACAACGAACTGGAAGCGTACCGTCTGGGTGCGTTGTATCGATATGCGGAGTTCCCACTGCGTGAACGCGAGACGAACTACGCCGAGTACGGTGAGAACCCAGAGTACGACACATGACACACACACGGAACATACTGGACGCCCTGAACAACGCCGACATAGATGAACAGCTCGTCGATCGGGTACGGGAAGCAACCATCGATGACTCAGCGTACGACGAGTTGGAATGGTACTACGATGAGATTCAGTACGACGACCTACTCCAGGTCAGCGACGGATACGTCGTCCACGCCCGCGGGTTCACGGTTGAAGACCAGGTCGTCGTCGACCAGTACGCACTGAACGGGGGACATAAGCGATGGTGGCAACAGAAACTTGTCGACGAGTTCGACCGCGACTGGAGAGATGACGATCCAAATCAGGTCCTGTACTGGTCGGTTACCGGGAGTGGGACGTTCACGATACAGTACCCTGGGCTCGCAATTGCGTCCGTCGAAAGTATCGGTCGCATCAAGCAGACGTGGGAAGCGATGGAAGTCCCGGATGATATGCAAATCGGTTGGCTTCTGGAGATCGATAGAGAGGCGACTTGGAGAGGATCGCTCGACGAACTACATGAGTAAGGTTCAGGTCAGCGGCGTCATGACCCTCCGGAACGCGGAGGAGGTAGGGTATCCATATATTCCATCGATCCTGTCGATCCTCCCGATCGTAGACGAGTTTCTCATCAACGATGGTGGGAGTGACGACGGGACGTGGGAAACACTCTGCACACTGGCTGACTCGTTCGACGAGATCGAGCTCTACCAGATCCCAGATGGTGAGCCAGGCGCGCAGTGGGATGTGGTAGACAGACAACTCGACGAGCTGATCGACGTTGCTGGAGGAGAGTGGTTGATCGAATCGCAGTGTGACGAGGTGTGGCCGCGGTCGAGTCTGCATACAGTGAACGAGATCATGCGTTCCGACACCGAGTATGCGTCTATCAGACAGCCCCGACTGAGCAGTAGCGAGTGGGATGGCGTGTCGAGCTATGACTACTGGACAGTTCGTTGCGTCAAGAATACTCCTGACCTCGAGAGCCACGAGGGTGGCGACTCGTTCCACACAGGAGGGTATTCGAGCCCGACTGAGGGATACACCAGCCACAACGTACCACCAGAAACGAAGGTGGATGCCCCGTTTTGGCACGTCCACGACTTCGACCGGGTCGCTCACGCGGAACGCCATGCGTTCTGGTTAGCGACAGAAAGCGACCTTCGCCGAGAGGTGTATGAGCGCACGGTCGAGTGAACGGGAAAACTCGTATGAAGTGATTATTGTGTACATGAGGTAATGAACGGTGAGTTCGAGCCGTCGACGAGACGGAGAGACACCTCCTGGGTGCAGGGGGAGTTGGCAACCGCGTTCGAGAACTTCCCGACTGGCGGCCTCCAGCGTCTCTCGCTGGACTCGCGCTACTACCTGACGACACCGGAGGACTTCGATCACATCGTAGCGGAAGATGCGCTCTCACACCGATACTACCGACGGGGGAAGTTCGACTGTGAAAACTTCGCGTTTGCGTTCAAGAGCATCTGTGACGGTCGATATGGACTGAACAGTGTTGGTGTTCTTCTCGACTACCGGACTCGTGACACCTACAACGTGGTCGTCTACGAGGAGGGTGGCGTCGACGTGTTCGACCCGGACGCCAGCGAGCTCATCGTTGCTGGTGGCATCGGCATGGAGTCGGCATACAAGATCGACCTCGGTGTGATCATTTTATGACGGTCACGGAGCTGATAGTGCTCGCGACGATCGTGGCGTTTGTCATCTGGTCCCGATCCCTGTACGGTGCTGACGACGCATGGTGGCAAGAGGTTCGTCGACGCTGGTGGCCGGTGCTACACAATCCGTTGAAATCGTTTGGCGGGTTCGCACTCTCCGGGGTTGGAGGACGGGCATACGTCGGTGTGGTCAAGATGTCGGAAGACGACCTCGAAGCGACGCTTGAACGGATCGGATTCGTCCGCAACCCATGGGCTGCACTCAAAACCAGGCTCGACGGACAGGATGTGTCGGAGGGGTCGTGGGTCTACCGGAAGTCAGACGTCTGGTATCGACCGGACGATCTCGCACCGATGCAACTCCACGTGACCGTGTTCGAGCGAGCTGACGGGATCGGATACGACCTCTACGCCCACTGGGAAGACAACTACTGGGTGAGCCCGTTCGACCACCTCGACGGGGCGAATCTTTCGGCTCCACGCGGCGTCGAAATGATGCACGAGCGATTGGATGAGAATCGGGTGTCCTATTTCACGGACCTCGAACCGGACCCGATCATCGAACAGGACTCAAACGCTTACAAGTGACAGCATCGAGGTAAGATAGACGGATGAGACGATTTCGACGTGCGGCGACCCTGTTTCCAGACCCCAACCCCCACCCCCTGGACGGTGCAAACGTACTTCCGGGAGATGCACCCGATTTAGGGCTCTCAGAAGGCTCTACGCGAGGTTTCCAGCGGTTCTCAGACCGCATTAGCGACACTATGAGCGACACCACTCCCCAACAACAACGTCTCACGGCCACACACAGCAAAGATGCAGGAAAACAGGTATATCTGGCATTCCGTGTAGTAACAGAATGATGCTCGCCATTATCGATCTCGGACCAATGGGTTCGTTTATCAGTGGGGTAGTGGCGGCACTCACACTTCTCGGCGGAGCCATGTACTGGGCAATTCGAAGCGTGGTCGGGATCGCCACGAAGGACTACGTGCGGCGACATATCGAGCGGAAGGTCGTCCCACTGGAGGACCGGGTGAACAGAGTCGCGGTCGAGACAGAGGAGAACGGGGATGACCTGCGGGCGCTTCGTGATCTGCTGGAAGGTGGCAACTCGCAGTTCGAGAAGGGTATGATGGACTTCCTCGACGACAACATCAACCGAACGGTCGAGATACAGGCTGACCTCGACGAGATAAAAGTCGGCTTGAGACAGCTCAGAGATGAGGTTGAGGAAACATCCGGCGAGAGCGACTGATCGGCTCTATCCACTTCGCTATCGTACCAAATACCAGCGCACGTACATACGTACACGCCCATATGTACGTACAGCTATATGCCGAAATCGGCGGTTAGAAGACCGTACAATAGGAAATCTTATAACCCAATGGTGACTACAATAAAAGTACCCTCAAACACCCGGCATGAATAGTAGCAGGTTTCAGACGACTCGGTCGTGTGTGGAACGGAGTGTTCGGGGGTCTCTCCCGCAAGGGAAGTGAAACGAAAAATGGTAAGCGAACAAAAAGCAGAGGACATGCTGAGCTTCCTCACAGAGACCATCGGTATGGACGAGGAAGAAGTCGAGGAGAAGGCCCAGGAGATGAAGGACAGCGGCGAAGTCCTCCTCATCGTCAACGCCTACGAGAAGATCAAGGAGGAGAACGTCGCCCAGCCCCAGGAAGCGGTCGACCTGGAGGGCGCGTATCTCGGTCAGCACGCCCGCACCCGAGACGGTGAAGTCACGGGCTACGTGACCTGGCTGTTCTCGGAGGCCGACCACGCAGTCGTGCGAGTCAACTCCGACGAGCCCATCGTCGACGGCGACCACCAGCAGTTCACCGAAGTGACCGTCACCGAGGTCGAACGCTGGGAGAACCTCGAGACAGAGTACCAGTGGCTCCAGGCCACCGACGACACCGAGACCGAGTTCGGCGACGAGCTCGCACTCGACCTGGTTCTTGACTTCGCCCAGACGGTGGGCGAGGTCGACGAAGACGAGTCCTACCTCGTGATCGCGGACATCGCGGACGTCGACACGCTCGGCGAGTTCCACGAGGACACGGGCGACTACCTCGGACGGAAGCCCGTCATCGAGGACGAGGACACGGCCAACATCCGACTCGTGCTGGAGGAAGCACGCTCGGGTGAGCAGGCCACGATCAAGCTCCAGAACCCGCGCGACATCGCGCGTCTCTCGGGCATCGAGTTCGAGCGACTCATGAAAGCGGCCGCGCAGATGGACGTTCAGGAGCTCGCCCAGCAGCTCTACACGGCGCTCGAGGGCGAGGAGGTCGTCGTCTTCGGTCGCGGTTCCGCCTACGTCAACGGCGAAGAAGTCACCGACGGCGACGGCAACCGCCGCCCGTGGCTCACCCTGTCGAACTTCGACGTCGGCTTCATCACGTCACTGGACGAACTGGAAGCTGACGCGTGAGCACCCGGAGGTGATCACGCATGGGATCGTCCAATAAGACGCGGGCGAACCATGCTTTCGTCGTTAGAGGGACGCTGGAAGCCAGTGACGACCTGATCGAGATGATCGACGATCATCCCGACGCAGAACTGGTCTACCAGAAACACTCGACGGCAAAGTTGTTCATCCGCGCAGAAGACGACGAGGGGGGCGAATAGCCCCATGGCCCGTGGGAAACCCGTCAGCGGGAAGGCGAAGAAACGCTACGATCTCGGCTCGTTCTTCCAGTACGAACGAGACAAGGTCGAGAAGCGTGTGGTCACCGGCGACGAAGGGCGAGGGGAGTACCCCCGTCTGGAGCTCTACGGCGACCTGAACGACGCCTTCGGTGGCGGACTCCCGTACGGGCTCACCACGTTCTACGGCGAAGGCGGCTCGGGGAAGTCGAAGATCTGTCGCGAGATCGCGTCCTCCGTGGCGAACATCCACGAAGACAAAGGTCCCGTGATCTACGTGGCCGCAGAAGCGGTCACCGACATCCCGGAGCACAAGAACGTCGTGGGACTCAAATACACCGAGAACAAGCCGAAGTACAACAAGGCGGTGGACGAGGTACTCGGCTTCTGTCAGGAGCAGCAACCGGTGATGCTCGTGATAGACAGTGCCACCAAGATGTTCTCGAAGACGGACAAAGCCGTCGAGGAGGCTGACGTCCGTTCCGCGCTGAGTCAAATCGAAGAACGCGCCGAGGGCAACCTCCCGGTCATTTGCACGAGCGAAGTCCGGGGGAGCCCGGGGTACACATACCCTGCTGGCGGCCAGGCTGTCGCACACGCCTGTGCCATGCTGGTTCGGATGCGCCGACACGAGGCGACCACCAAGCGCGAGTCCGAGGAACTCGGTGAGCCCATCGGGACGATCACGTGGACGATGAGTATCGAGAAGGACCGAGAGAACCAGGCCGATACAGCCCATCTGTTCAAACCAGAGTACACCCGTCGTGGACTCAATCTGAGCAAGTGGGAGGCCGACACGGACGTGGACCAGTAAGATGGAGACGCCGCGATCACTCATAGGGTGGCGTATCCCTCTCGCTGGCTCGCTCACGGTCGATCAACAGATGCGGTTCGGAGAATCAACGGAGTGTCAAGAATGACAAAGATCGACCTATTCACCGACTACGTCGAATATCTCCAGTCAAAGGAGATAGCGTACGCGGAGACGTACATCCCGTACTACCTGTGTAGTGTGGGGTGTCACATGCTGAACATCAGGCAACAGAGCCTCAAACGGAGCGGTGAGCGCGGCATCTATGCCGAGCTCGGGTCGTACCCGAACCTCCGCCTGAACACCATGATGGTCGCGCCACCCGGCTTCTGTATGTCCCCGTCGACGAAGATCAAGACGGCGGACGGCGTCAAGAAGGCGGCTGACGTCGAGGTGGGAGAACGACTCCTCTCGGCGAACGGCGAGGAGAACGTGCTCACGAACAAGTGGAGCACGCGAAACAACATCCTCGTGTTCCGACCACTCGACCTGCGGGTGAGCCCGGAGCACAAGGTGAAGACCACCACCGGCTGGCTTCCAGCCGGTGAGATCGATGTAGGCGAAAAGATCGAGGCACAGTACACGAGAGAAGACATCGAACTACTTGCCTGGTGGCTCACCGAGGGCCGCTGGGAGAACAAGTACGACGACAGCCGTAACTCCGGACTCGTCATCTCGAACGGTGACGACGAGGAGGTAGAGCGACTCCGTGAAATCGCCGACCACTTCGGTTGCACGATGACCGAGATGGGCAAGCGAGAGTACCGGTTCGCGATGAAACCCGACCGCGAGAAGAACAGCGCGAGCGAACTACTCCGCGAGTTCGGTCTGGGCAACGTAGAGGGAGCACTCGACAAGTTCCTACCCGAACGGGTCTTCGACATGGAACCCGAGGCGAGGCGGCTCCTGTTCAAGACGATGGTCGACGGCGACGGTTGGGTTATCGACAGCGGTGATGTCTGGTACTCCACGTCGTCGCCGGACCTCGTCGAAGGACTCGGGCGGTTACTCGACGGCTTCGGGGTAGAGTACAGCGTGTACGAGCACGAGGTTGACGACTACCCCGTCAACTACCGACTCCGGGTCAAGAGTGAATACCGAGAGTGGTTCCACGAACCGGTCACGAAGGACCAGTTCAGTGCGACCGTCACCGTAGACGCCATCGAGGCGAAGAAGGGCAAGTTCCATACGATCGACTTCGAGACGACGCAGAGTCACTTCATCGCGAACAACGCGGTGATCCACAACAGCAAGACGTTCTTCATGGAACTGATGCTGGACCCGGACATCGGCATCATCGGCGGGACGACGATCCCGACGAAGATGGTCCAGAACATGACCGAGGCGGCGTTCGTCGGCTCCGACGGTGGGGGCGACGACGACGACTACGACATGGGCCTCGCCGAGAAGTACAAGGAGGGTATTCTCGGCTGTGAGGAGTTCGACTCCCTGGCGAAGGTCATGCAGACCGACCACTCGGGGAACCTCGACAACATGCTCCTGACGGCACTCGACTCCGGTCGCGTCCGGAAAGACATGGCCCACGCGAACATCAACTACGACACCGACGTGACGCTGTTCGCGGCCACACAGCCAATGCGGATGGACCTGACGTCCGGGTTCGCCCGGCGGTTCATCTTCATGAAGTTCTACCCGTCGCCTGAGCAGATCACCGAGATGCGCCAGTCTCGACGGCGTGGACGGGGTCGAGATGCTGACTTCGATCAGCTCCAGAAGTTCAAGAACGAGCTCGGGATGAAGTTCGACTCGAAGGTTGTCAACATCGACCAGGTCCGTGGCCTCGAAAAGCTCGACAAGATCTTCGACGACGTGCGAGTGCCGCACTTCGAGGAGAAGGTCTACGAGCGGATGGCGATGGGCTATTCCGTTCTCAAGGAGGGGTCGGTCGAGCAGGACGCGGACACGACCTACCTGGAGATACAGCCGACACGCGAGCTACGGCACCTGCTCCGACAGTCGATGGAGTGGCGGGAGTCCCTCATGCAGGGCGTCGAGGGCGACCAGGTGATCTCGGTCCTGCGCAACACGGAGGAGAAGTCGATGCCCAAGGACGAGCTACAATCGTTCCTCCAGATGTACTCGATGTCCGGTCCGCAGGTGAACAAAATAATCCACGACATGCGCCGCAATCGGATGATCGACACGGAGGTAGACGACAACCAGACAACACACGTCCTCCTGAAGGAATAGCACCTGGATGCCACCAGCAGCGTCAGAAGACCACCCGTAGCCCGGGTTACCAGCCACGCAATCGAATGAACACCGTAGCAATCGACATCGAAACAACCGGATTAGCAGCGACCGACCAGGTTACCGTCGTCGGGATCGGCGACGAGGACCGGTACGAGATACACTACAACGCAGACGAAGGTCGAACCCACTTCGAACACGACGAGTTCGAATGGGAATCGAACGACAGAGAGATAGTGCTGTACGGATGGCCGAACGAGGAGCGTCTCCTCACTCGCCTGTCGGCGGCGACGAACCGATTCGGCCTGAACCACGAGGGACGGATGCTCGTCGGCTTCAACGCAGACGGCTTCGACTTCCCCATGTTACGGACGAGGAAACTCGCCTGTAGCGTCCCATGGGCGTTTCGCGGGGTGAACTACCTCGACATCCAGGGGACGTACAAGTACAACTACCAGACGACGGCGATGGACATCCGCGGCTTCAACAAGAGCCCGCTCAAGAAGTTCGGCGACCACCTCGGCATCGACGTCAAATCGTCGTGGCGCAAACACGAGATCCACGACGCCATCGAGGACCACGGGTACGACTCGAACGAGGTGATGGAGTACGCGGGAAAGATCGGACACGACACGCCGACCAAGTCGATCTCGACGCTCTCTGGCACACACAAGCTATACGTCGACATGGACATCGTCGATGAAACACCGCACGACCCACTCGGTGGTGACTCGTCGCTGTGTTGCAAGCTGTGGTCCGAGGGAGACATGGAGCCGGTGGTCAAACACAACCTGTCAGATCTGAAAATGACTCTGGACCTTGTCGGGTTGGTCCCAGAATACGTGCATGAGGGCGAGTTACGAATAACTCGACTCTGATATGTGGGCGAAATGCTTATGGATGTATCATAACAACTATCGGATACAAAGCGGTAGACGGAACCGCTCCACCCGATACCATGAGCAGCCCAGACGACATCGAAGTCGCCTATCAAAGCGACGACAGGACAGACAACCCAACCGAAATCGCAGACATCACGATCCTGCACCCCGACGACTTCGCAGGCCGGCTGAACGACGCGACCCTGTTTCAGCTGACCGTGCTACTGGCGATTCAGAACCTCGCCGTCCGCGGCGAAGAAACATACGGCCTCGCTATCAAAGGCGAGCTCGAACGTATCTACCGGACGGCCGAGATCCACCATGGCCGGCTGTACCCGAACCTGGATACGCTCAAAGAGCGCGACCTGATCGTGAAGAAGCCCATCGACGACCGGGCCAACTCCTACCAGCTGACGCCAGCCGGCAAGGGGATGCTGAAGCGGTACGCCGAGATGGTCGTTGGACTGATCAACGGCGTCGAGTACGACGAGATAACCAAAGAAGGCCGAGTCGCGTAGACCCGCCAGGGCGAAGCACGGCCCGCCAGCGAATGCGGTGTTTTCCGACTGATGTGATTGAGAGACTATGACAACGAGATACGAACGTGCGAAAGAAATCGGATTCCAGGAGTCGGAGTCGAGCCAGGGGCTACTCTGGTGGTTCGTGAGCGACGGCGAGTTCAAGATCTTCATGGACTTCCGAGTCAAAGACGACCAGGGAAACTGGGACGGCTTCAACCCGGACATGCCGCCGCGTATGTACGGCGCCGACGAAGACGACGAGGGGAACACGGTCTGGATAAACTCGTCGGGCGATACACGCGATCGCTGGAAGGAAGATATCAAGAATAGCTGGGTCGTCAAGAAAGTCGAGCGAGAGAGTGGCCTCGACCAGGACAGGGGTCAGACCGGCCTCGACTGGTTCACTGGCGGAGAGATGTCCGAGCAGCAGTGTGCCTCGTGTGGAGACACGTTCCCTGTCTCAGAGCTCGAGGACGGCCTTTGCTTCGGCGAAGACACAGAAGGATGTTACTTCGACGAGAACCCCGCTGAGCTGTTTCGACAGGCACGGCGACGGAAGAACGAGATCCGGAGTGACCGGCGACAAGAAAACTAATATCAGCTCAATGTCTAACAAGCAATACAACTCCCGTGGAACGGAGTGGTAGAGATGAGTATCGCCAGTGACGAAGACTTAGAGGTCAGTGTGCCGCTCTATATCGAGCTGTTCAAGACGCGAGACGACTGCTTTGCTATGCAGCGTCCAGACGGAGCGTACAGCCCGATACACAAAGAGTTCGGCGAGAAGGAGGTGAATCAGCACGTCTCGGGAGAGCGAACGTTCGGCCAGTACCTCGTCAAACCGGTCAAGAACACCGTTCGGTTCGCCGCGATCGATAACGACATCGATGACGATTCGGACGCCCCGCTCGAAAACGCACTTGCAGCGGCCGTCCTGGAGAAGAAGCGCGCGATCAACTGGGGACTCCGTCCGAACCAAGTGTGGATAGAGTTCTCTGGCCGACGAGGCTATCACACGTGGTTCTTTTTCGATCCACCGGTACAGGCTGCTCTCGCCAAGCAGTTCCTCGAACGACTGGTCGGCGGAAACGAAGGTGAGAACAGAATGTCCGTCGCCATCGATGGTGGGCACCACGAGGTGTTTCCCAAGCAGACGGCACTGATAGAGGGTGAGTACGGCAACCTGATCAAAACACCGTTCGGATTCCACCAGAAGACAGGCAACCGAATGCTGTTCGTCGACGATGACGGTACCCCTGTCGACGACCAGAACGCGATCCTCCGGGCGGCGCTTCGTAATCGCATCGAGCCAGACGTTGTTGGTGGCATCCTGGAGGAGTTCGGTGATGATACGGAGGAGCTCGTCGCCAAATCGAAAGCAGATGCAGCTAATCGGGGCCAACGGATCGAAGACGTCGTCGACTCCGCGCTCGACATACGCCCGTGTATCGAGCGGGCACTCCGCGGAGAGGCGACCACCCCCGATGATCAGCGTGGTCAACTACGGGGTGTCACTGGGCACCAGATGAGACTGGCGGCTGCGACGGAGTTGCTGAACAACGGCGTCTCAGTCGACGACGCGGTCGAGTATTTCAGTCACTTCGAGAACTTCGACGAGCAGATCACGAGAGAGAAGCTGGAGGAGATCAAGCGTCTCGGATACAAACCGTGGCGATGCGAGACGCTGCGCGATAAGTGTGGCGCGTACGTCGATGGATGTGCGTGCCCAAAGACGTCGGAAATCGACCCGGTTCGCTCGATGGAGCTGAACCACGAACGATATAGCGACAAATGGAGACACAATGAGTAACGACGACGCGACAAAGACGGTGAACATGCGAGTGAGTGCGACGACCTGGGACGATCTCTCGGGGGAGAACAGGTCCGAAATCTGTCGAGAGGCACTTCGAGCGGCCTCGCAGATGAAGCGTGATGCAGGGAAGTCGATGCGATACGCAAACGAGTACGAGGCCGCCCTCGAGGAACTGGACGAGGCGCAGGCGACGGTCGATGTCAAAAAGCAGATGATGACGAACGAGCTCGAGTCGTACAACTACGACGAGCTGATCCTCGCAGACGAGCTCCCGGACCCGTTCTCCACGTTCGAAGAAACGTTGTTCTACTCAGCGAAGTACGCACGTACATACCTCGAATCCGGTCGCGACCACCAGTGGGTGGTCAACGCGATCATGCAGGATATGCGTGACGAGGGAAAGATGCTCCCGGTCGGCATCGCGCAGTGGGTCGTCGAGACGGTCGACGACGACATCGACTACGACGAAGTTACCAACTAACGGATAGCTTTTGATCGCTGGATACGTACTCACTGGTGCGTGAGTGGTCAGTTTCAAAAACTTATCATCGCACATGAATCCGTCCCCCACAGAGGAGCCTACGCGATCCTCTGCTACGGTTGCGGGTCGCCACTCAAGATCAACTGGGGAAATAACTCGACCGGGTTCGCCCAGTGTTCATGTGGACACCGTTTCGCCTACAAACAGGTCTACAATAAGTTTGTTCGAGCATAATACGGGCATTTCAGAGCACCTCACAGCGTTTTCAAGGACTCTCTCCGGCGATAGTGTTCTCGGGACACAACCCCTACCCTGTAGGTGGTGCAAACGTACCTCCGGGTCTTTATTCGGAGGTTGTCAGGTACGATGAAAGCTGTTCGACACCCTATAAACCGCTATACTGTAGCTCTTTTGTACACTAATGTATTCCAAAAGAAACACTTAATACACCATTCTGCATACTAAATACTACCCACAACCCCTGGACTTGGAACGGCTGGGGGAGGATGTGGGACGGAGTGATTCGGTCAATGAGTAAGAACGAAACCGAAGCAGACGTTGGTCCCGAGGGCGTGGAGGACGCCCCGGGCGGTTCGATGCTTGACACCATCGAGCCAGTAGATGGAGAGTTGGGACCAGCCCAGCCGGAACCCGCGCCGGAGTTTCAGAAGGCTCGCCACGAGGTGGGCCAGAAGAACCTTCAGGCCGCCGATGAAGGGCACGCGCTCAACATCGCGTCGGGTTCAACGGGCTCGATCAAACAGAAAGTCGACGATGAGGTCGTTCTCGACTATCTGTCGGACAAGATCTACGGCGGTCCCGATTCCACACTTCGCGAGTATCTCGCGAACGCAGAAACCGCTGTCATCCGCGGCGGTGAAGAAGAACTGAAGAACGAAGCGGGGTTCACGGATGACGACTTCTACGTGGTCGACGACGAGCACCCGGAGTACGACCCCGCCAAGTCAGACGACGAGCAGCCAACGCGGCGACTCTACCCGAGTGAGATCATCGAGCTTGCCCGGGAGCTCACTGGCTTCGAGCCGACCATCGAGATCGAGTGGCACGAGGGCGACAACCTCCTCGTGATCCAGGATAACGGTATCGGCTTCACGCCACGCGAAGTGACGGACGTGCTGGCGGTCACGGGCCACAGCGGGGTTCGAGACCGAGGCGACGTCTCCGGTCAGTTCGGCATGGGCGTGATGTCAGCCCACAAGATGGTCGGCAAAGAAGGCGCGTACACGCTGATCACCCGGACCCGGAGACAGAACGTCCCGGACTGGGCACAGCAATCGTTCGCGGCCTACTGCTACCTGGGCGGCTACGACCCCATCGAGGGCGGCCTCCCCGAGGGAAGTTACGGGACGCGGTTCGAGCTCCCGATTCAGGAGGACCTCGACGACAACTACGGGTCGCGATACTCGGACACGCCCGTGGTCACAGAGTGGGTCGAGAAGTACGCCGAGTGGATGCGGGTGCCGGTCCTGTATCACCACTTCAAGGATGGCGATACGGTCCACGACGACGAGTTTGGGGAGCAGGAGTTCACCGATGGATACAACGGTGCGGTCCTCACGATCGACCGCCCGGAGTTCCTCGCCAAGTCCTACCCCAAATCAAGCAACGAGACGCTGTTGCTGTCGATGCCCATCAAGCGGAACTACAGCTACTCGCCGCCGGATGCCCCGTGGAGCGTGGACATCCGACTTCGGAACGAGGGCGGCATCGTGGTCGAGGGGCCGAACCACGGGCTCATGCCGGTCGACGATGCCGAGTACGACCGGATGGACGCAGAGCGACGCGAGAAGTTCGTCCGGAAGTCTGAGTTGGAAGACACAGACGTGACGCTCCCGGAACCGACGGCGTCACGTGACGAGCTACAGAAGAACGAGACGTTCTGGAAATGGATCGGCGCTGAGTTCGACTCGCTCTACAAGTCCGAGATCGCGCGGTTCATCGACCTGGTCGACGACATCGACGACCTGGAGAAGCTCGCGGTCGACGACCCGAACGGATTCAGCTTCCTGATGGTGGGGCTGAAGAACATCAAGCACTACGCCATCGACGACGCAGCGGACCTTCAGGAAGAACTGGAGAAGTCCCTCGACGCGACCAAGAGCGAGGAGCTGTGCGAGCAACTTCTGGTCCTCCTGGGAAGCGTACAGCTGGCCCCGCGTGGCCAGTCCGGTGTCTCTCGCAAGCGCAACAGGAAGGCGGAGAAGACGTGGCGTATCTTCCGTGACGCGGCCGAGGGCGGCGACGTCTACATGGGCGTCAACATCAACCAGAAGCGCGCCGAGGTTGCCTGGGAGACGCACGATAACAACCAGGTTGCCCGCGTGGACAAAGCCGCCGAGTACCCGACGTTCGAGAAGTTGGGCTGGAAGATGCTCAAAGACGTCCCGATCACCAAGAGCTCGAAAGACGCGAGCAACTACAAGATCCCGGACAAGGTCACGCAGAGTCAGGCCAAATCCAACGCTGGACTCGCGGCACCAGATCGCGAGCTCACGGTCCGGCGAGATTCGGGACAGGACAACACGAAGAACTACGACGTGGAGACGATTGAGCGAGAGCTCAGCGCGTACCACAAGTACGGGAAGGGAGACGGGCTCTATCTGGGCTACAAGAAGTATGCCACGGAGCTTGTCCTGTTCCCCAGTTCCACCGACCGGAACATGACGGACTGGTACAAAGTAATCAAGCCCCACGAGGGCCGGGCCTGCGCCACCTGCATCAACGGCGTGTACGACTACCTCAAGAGCGTTCCCGGAGTCATGCACATAGACGACCTAATCTCAGACGCGGCCGACGTACAGCTCACGACCAGCGAAGGCGACATGACTGTCGAAGACGCTGGCGACGAACTACTGATCCACCTGGTGACCGACGAGTACCTGGACGAGTTCCGGGACCCTGCGATCATGACCCGGCTGGCCGAGTGGCTCCACGACTATTTCCAGGAGGACGACCGCTGGGATGACTTCAGCTGGGACTACAGCAAGGACATGTACCCGGACAAGTTCATCTACGCACCCGTGGACCGCGATGCGTGGCGCCGTATCCAGCCCGGATCGTTCGACCACGACTTCGTGGTGATCGGCGGCGATCTCCGAGCTCGTAACTGCGGGTCGGACCACTACCACGAGTTCCAGTCGGACGCGATGATCTACACGGTCGGCCGACTGTACGAGTGGGACGAGGACACGCCGGAAGTCGTCTCGCTCCAGTCGCTGGCGGTGAGCCGCGACCCCGAACAGGCGTTCGCACTGATCAACTCGTTGGCGATGCTCCACGACAACGGCGTCAAGCCCGCGTCCGAGCAGAACGGCCAGGCTGTCAAACTCGCTGTCGAACAGCAGGCGAATCTCAGCGACACCGCACTGGATGCCACCAGCGACGACAGCCAGGACGTCCCCGAACACGAGGCGCTGACCGACGGCGGCGAGTGACAGGCCATGTCCACAGACCTATCAGAGTCTTTAACATCGCCTAACACCAATAAAGGTCAACAACAAGGCTCAGACATGACAGACTCCGACACTTCCGATGAGACGGCTATCGCGCCTGCAAACGACGGCGCGTCACTGGTCGTGGAGGAAGGGCGGAGCGTGGAAATCATCGACGAGACACCCGTGAACATGCTGATTCGCGTCTACGAGGACGATGGGTCAGCCAGTACGACCAACGTGTCGAAGAACGCCCGGAACGAGCTCCTGTACAAGCACGGCCTGTACGACCTGGTCTACGGCCAGGGCGAGCAGGTGCTGGTGCTGAACCAGGACCCCTACGCGGCGATCGCTTCGCATGAACAGAAGGCTACGTTCACGGTGTGGGTTAACGACGACCCGCCGATAGAGACGCCCCCCGGAATGGAGGAGGACGTGCTCGGGGCGGTCCGTGACATGAAGGTCAGCGACGGCGATTCGATCGCCCCGTTGACGGCCATTCACGCGACCATCCTCGATACGCAGGTCCGCCGACACGTCATCAAATGCCTCCTCGACGTCGCCCCGTTCTCGGCCTTCGCCGAGCGCGGGTCGATCCAAGAGGACGAGCGCGGCTGGCTACTCCACGATCAGCTCCTGCTGACGTGGGAAGGCGAGTTCCGCAACCAGTCCAACGAGGAACGGCGCTACGAAGTGTCGGGTTCCGGGGTGCGCGAAGTAGAGAGTGTCAACGAAGCGTTCCAGCTGTCGCGGCGGTCGGGTCAACAGGACGTGACCAGCTACGACAGCGACGAGCCATCCACAGACCCGGACGATCACGTCACCGTAGAGTTCGAGGGTGTCACGCACACCTTCGGCAAGAAGGAAGTCGAGTTCGTCTCACGAGTGGTCTGGGCGCTCAAGAACGTCCGCCCACGCGGTCCCGCTGGCGATGCGGCCCTCCCGTCACCTGATCAGGAGACAACCGAATGAGCTACGATTTCATCGACGACGGCGCGCGCCGAGACGACCACCGATACGGGCACGAAGTGCAGGATCCGTCCTGGTGGGGCCTCGGCCAGCACAGAGAGGAAGACAACACGGACTGGGACGAAGTGATCGCAGAGGTCGAAGACGCGGTCGCCGACGTCCCCGGCATGGAGTCCCTGCTCGACGAGGCTGAATCGATCGCCTCGTCCTACAGAGACTTCGGCTTCGAGTGTCCCGTGTGCGGACTCCGCCACGGGCACTCGACGGACAAGCACGACGTTCGCGATTTCTTCGCCGTGCGCGAAGACTTCGTGGACAAGATGAACTACACGCCGTACTGTCACTGCGGCGTGCACGAGCTCGCGCGACTGCTCAACTACTGGCGCTCCATCGAGATCGACGTGTTCGAAGACCAGGACGATGCTGGCTTCGACATCGACTCGCGTAAGCGCAAGGTCAAGCAGGCCGCCGGATCGGCCCCGATCCCCGACAGTGTGCGCAACGAGCTCGACGACACCCTGGGATCAGCGTAACTCCGTCCCACGCGGTCCCCAACGCGTTCCTTTTGTTAGATTACTCAATCTCCCCATAGTCACATCTCAATCGTCTCTCCGACGATCCTACGGCCTCCTGTGACCGCCTCTCGATGCCACCAGAAACGGGTCCGGATTTCCGCATTGACGCACCGCCCGCGTGCCATCACACTGGAGACGCGGCGGCGGGAACCTCGACGGCCCCAGGCTCGATATAACAGACGTCACAGGACTCGATAGGTCGCTTGGTCCCGGAGAAGACGAAGTGATTGTAGACGTACGGATTGTAGACGACGAACCGCGTCGGTTCGCCGGCCAGAAACGCACTGTCCCGTCCCTGCTCGTCGTACCAGTTGCCACGAACGAACGCATGTACGTTCCGTCGGCCCTCGTCACGAGCGCGCTTGAGACCGGCCGGCTGCACGACAAACTCCACGTCATGGACGACGATCGAATCGACGTGTGCGATCACGCGACCGTACCGCTCGTAGGGCTCGCGTGACCGGACGCTGAGACAGTCCTGGTGAAGGTTCTGGTAAATGTCCACCTTCATATGCTCTACCAATGCACATGGGGCCGGAAGCTATAAAATGAGCGTCTGCTTATAATACCATATGCCTGAAACCGAGGGCACAGAACCGGAAGACACAGACGACATTGACTTCGACGAGATAGAAGACATGTCAATAGAAGATCTGCAAGCAGACGTCGAGGGCGATGTCGACATCGGGTTCGACTCGGGCGTCGACATCTACGAGCCAGTAAAGCTCCCGCTCAACGAGCTGACCGCGAACAACTGGAACCCGAACGAGATGTCCTCGGACGAGTTCAACCGGCTGTGTGAGAACATCGAAGACGACGGGTTCCTCGCGCCGATCCAGGCCGTTCCCGTCGACGAGGATGGGGAAAACATCCAGTTCGACGAGGATGTCTCCCCGGCGGACATGGTCGAGGAGATGGACCACGCACGTATCGTCGGTGGAGAACACCGATGGAGCGCGTCCAAAGTCGTCGGACTGACCGAGCTTCCCGTCATCCTGGTCCCCAACAAGGACGAGGAGTGGGAGAAACTCGCGACCGTCAGGATGAACGCGATCAGCGGGTCGATGGACCCGATCCAGTTCGCTGAGCTCGTCGAGGAGCAGCGAGAGAAGTATGACGATGACCGACTCAAGCACATGCTCGGGTTCGCTGGTGACGATACGTTGTTCGACAACGTTCTGGACGACATCAAAGAGAACGTCCCGGAGGAAGTCAAAGAGGAGCTCGAGGAAGCCGAGGACGAGATCGAGACGATAGAGGACCTCTCCGAAGTGCTGAATCGTATCTTCCGCGAGCACGGTGAGGAGCTCGACTACCACTTCATCACGTTCGCCTACGGTGGGAAAGACAACGTGCTGTACCAGACAGACGACGACCTGTGGTCCAAGGTGATCGACATCAACGACCGCATGAAGTCACTCGACGCGAGTGCAACGGAGTTCTGGCGCCACATGCTCCGTAACGGCCCCGTCGACGAGGCGCTCGAGGAGGCTGAGGGGACAGCCGACGTGGACATGGGCGACGTCGCTGACGACCCGGATGACCAGATGGGCGACCTGGAGCCCGGCGACCTGGACCACTCTGTCGACGATGTCGATGCCTGAGTGCTGGGTCTGCGGCGAGACGGCGACTCACCGCGAGACGAAGCCACCGTACGAGTATCTCTGCTCGGACCACGCAATCAGCATCGACGCGAACCCCATCAAGGACATGCCACCAGACGCGAAGTAGACATGGCGTTGCTGGTGGCATCGAGCTGGTTTTGGTAACTGTTCTGACCTATAAGATAACAGAAAACTTCATTACCCTAAACCGCCTACATAACACTATCCAACCTTCCGTGGTTGGAGTGTCGCGTAATGAACTATAAGCAAATGGAGGAGAACCGATGAGCCGTGCGGCCGCCGAGTCCGGCTCGGACGGGAACTTCGAGTGTGGGGCGCCGCGTGAGGACGGCAAGCCCTGCGAGTTCCCTGTCGCCGCCGCGGGCGTACGGTGCGCCCACCACCGGAACATCCCCAACTGGATTCTGGAGATTGACCTATGAACCGCTACCGCAAGGGTGGCCCGATGGACGACGTCGCGAACAACATCCGTGCTGAGCAGATGGCGGACGCTGCGCCGTCAGCAGCTGAAGCCGAGCAGATGCATCGAGACTTTCTCCGAGAGGAGGGGTGTCGAGTGTGTGGCGAGAGCGACCCGGACGAACTGACCGTGGTGATGGCCTCGACCGGCCATAACTGCAAGGCACACCAGCACCCGGGCATCCCGGACCCACAGGTGTTCTGTATGGAGCACGAGCGCCCAGGGAGTGTTCTCGGTCGAGCGAAACTCGTCCAGCGTGCTCGGAACAATGGCGCGGTGGCGATGGCGATATTCGACTGCGGGATGGTCGACTACGCTCAGAGGCCCGAGGTTCCAGAGAGTCGGAAAGGACCCGGGTTCGAGAGTTGGAGCGACGTTCCGCCGACCCACCGACCGATTCCCGACGTGGGCGTCCGATGCCGGTGTGGTGCCGAGATTGACGAGGTCGTCTACCTGGAGGACGCATGAAGGCCGTCACGGAGATCATCCAGGCCAACGGGTTCGAGTCGGTCGACGACATGGAACTCGGCGACCACATCTCGGTCAAGGTTCCGGGACTCATGGAGCTCGTGGTCGAGAAGGTCCTCGACGACACGGTCAGTGTCGCTCACTACTGGGAACAGAACCGCGATCTGATGCGCGACCCGGAGATCGTCTTCAAGGTCGAGGACGGAGAGTGGACGCCAGTCGAGTACATCCAGGACCCTCGCGTCCACCGACACGATCCGGACGGTCTCGACCTCGGCATCTTCCCCGGCGAGTGGGACAAGACGCTCCGCGACCAGGGCTTCGTCGACGCCGCCCAGGAGGAGCCTGTCGATGGTTGATCTCGACCGCATCGACTACGGCGAGCTCTCGATGATCAAACTCTCCCGAGCTCTGACCGACCCGATCATGGTCGACAGGCGCGGGACCGGGAACGGATACGGGCCGGACAGCGCAGTGGTCGCCGACATCCGACAGGCCCGGATGCTCCAGAACATGGAGACTGACGTCGACGTGCCGATCAAGCGAGCGACATGGCCCGAGACGTGCTCGGTCTTCAGCTCGCTCTCGCTGGCGGTACCGCTCACCGCTGACGCGACGGACATGTACATGTGGGCGTTCTACAAGTACCTCACCGGCGTCCGCGGACTCGACGAAGACGAGCTTCCAGAGCCGGCGGCCTCGGCCGAACCGCCAGACGAGCACCTCCGTGAGAAGCTGGAGTCGCTTCGCAAGCAGATCAAAGTCGATCGGGATACGTGGTTCATCGAGAACGCGTATGACCCGGAGTGGTCGGTCCCGAAGGCGTTCTGGACGGAGTGGCATTCTGGCGGCGCGTTCGACTACGACGATGTCGACTACGAGGCATCTCCCCTGGGAGCATTCGATGAGTGACGACACCTGTCGCTTCCCGAGGTGCGACAAGCCGCGACGGGAACGCGGTGAAATCGAGTACCCGGATAGCGACGTAACGGCAAGCAACGGAGAACCGACCCGCGTCTCACTGTTCGGAGCGAAGTTCTGCTCGATCTACCACGAGCTGAAGTTCGAGAAACTCCGCGACGAGGCGCGCGAAATAGAGTACGAAGAACGGGAGGCTGAACGCAATGGGTGGTAGCCACCTCGGGTGTCCACACTGTAAGACCCAGTCGTTCACGATCCTCGAGATCGAGGGCTGGCAAGAGAAGGCATCGTTCGCGCAGACGGAGGACGGTGCGAGCTACTGTCTCGAAGCGAATAGCGTCACCGTTACGGGATACAACGAAGACCGTCTCCGATGTAACGGCTGTGAGAAGGTCGTCTCCGAGGAGGAGCTGGTGGAGGTGGGCCGATGAGAGTGCTTCGCTGCATCAGCTGCGGGTTCCTCGACGCATCGACCCCGACGACGCACGCGGACGGCGACGAATGTTCGCAGTGTGGGTCGACGAACACGAGAGGAACGATACTGAGGGAGCTATGAGAGAGAACTCGGAGCCGAAGACGATGCTTCAGTCCTACTGGGAGCGCGGCGAGTTGTACATGAAGAACCCGCTCGCGTACGAGGCGACGCAGGTGTTTCACTACTACGCTCGGAAGGTCCACGACGACTTTTTCGACGAACAGAAACACCGGGCGGTGACGAATCTCGCACTCAGTGCGTCGAACGGGTTTCACGAAGACGGCGTCCTCGCCGAACACGTCCGCGTCCCATTCGCCAAAGATCAGCAGATGGTCGCACTCGCCGTTGAGTTGCTGACAGAGAAGCTCGAACTGTACGACGACACCGAGGCTGGAATCCCCTACCGGATTGAGATGTACCGCGACGAACTACTGCGCCAGCACAAGAAGGTGAGTATTGGTGAGTGACCACGACGCGGAGGTACTGGTCAAGAAACCCGACGACTCACGAGTCCCCGACACGGGACTGGTCGTCTGGAGTTGGACGGACGGAAGGCGGACGGTGACACCCACGGAACACGAAGAAATGACACGCGTGATAGCAACAGCAGAGGGGCGGTTCGATCTGACCGAGCTGGCGTCTGGCGATGTTCTGGCTCGCGTCTGGATGGACTCGAACGAGCGTATACGCGACGTTGACTGGTTACGATGATCAACCTCGAGTTGATCAACCTCCGGGTGATCTATCGCTGTCTCGACTGCAATCACGAACAGGACCTGTACCTCCCGGACCCCGACCTGAAATCGATGTTCCCCGACCACGAAACGTGGATGATCGATGGCGGAGCACATGGAGCGTCGATAGTGGTCAAGTTGAACTGTCCGGAATGTGCGTCAGGGTCGTTCTACGCGATGGAAGGGAACCCTGGCGAAGACGTTCTCGTGGACGAGTTCGGCATCGTCAGCGACCTCGAGTGTTTCGAAGAAAAGCGCCACCTGTCCTAACTAACGATAGACGAGCAGTAAGGAGAGTATTAGTTAGGACAGTGCGCTCCCCGGCCCGACAGTCACACATACAATCATTGATACAATAGACCATGATCTGTGCGGAAAGCGGGTACCTCGGACGAATAGGAGAATAGCTTATGGTTCTCGATTTGTTATATGTTGGTAATGCAGAACGCGCACTCGATGCCACCAGAAACGACCGCCCGGCGACAGTGTTCCCGGGCCATGGCCCCTACCCCGTGGAGTGTTCATACGAGGTTCCGGGCACTGCTGGCACACGCTACTGGTGGCATCGGGTTCATCGGGGGGAATACGGGTGTCTACTGAGGAAATCGACCTGAAATCGGACGCTCAATGGAGCTTCGACAACGGTCTCAGAATCCTCCACATGCCCGTACTGTCGGCCTCGAACATGATCGAGGCGTCGCCGGCGTTCAACTGGCTCCGACAGGCCACACGGTGGATGGACAGGTACTACGATTTCCCGGTGTACTGGCATATCCTCTGGGCCGACACCGACCAGGACGAAGCCCGGTATCGATACAAGTGGGAGAACCTCGACGAGATGGCCTGGATTCACAACCGGGACGACATGGAGCTGATCAAGATACCCTTCCACGCGACCCAGTCGACCGACTCGGGGATGTGTACCCGGGAGATGCGTGAAGTGCTGAACATGGGCGAGGGTGAGCGGTTCTACGATGTGATCTGGAATCAGCGGCCGGCGAACACGGTCGAGCTCATGGGTCAGGTCAAATCGCGGCGCGAGGAAGACGATGTCCTCCCACCGATCGTCAACACGGCGCAGATCGCCCCGAAGACCAGCAAGACGTTCTCTCACTACGACCAGCTCAGACTCGCGTCTGGAATGCTCGGGCCGTCGACCTGGAACATCTACGAGTCCGAACACCAGCTCATGTGGACGCTGGACGTCCTGCGGAAATACTTCAACGGGAAGACCCTACAGAAGTTCCGCGAGCGATCGAGCGTCGTGCAGCCCGGGATCGACATCGACTATATCGACGAGGTGACCGGCGACGTCGAGCCCCAGGATGACCCGGTGATCATCACGTTCAACGGGAAGGTGTACACGGACCGCAACGTCGACGAGGCGTGGGAGATCATGGACATCGCCTACTCGAGTCCGTTCAACATCGAGCTCCAGGTCGTCACACCTGGGCTCGGCATCTCTGCTCGCCACACAGAGGTCGAGTTCAGTAGCAACACGGAGCACTTCAACTTCTACGAGGCACTCCCGAAGGAGGGCTATCTGCGTCAGTCGGCGAAGGCGAAGATCATGGTCAACTCGGTGATCGACACCGACTTCAACCAGACTCTCGGGGAGGTCGTCTACGCAGGGGCGCTCCCTGTCGTCAGGGACGGCGCGTGGTCGCGACTCATGTACGGCGAGGACTACCCGTACCGCTACAATGGCAAGAAGAACGGCGCGAAGATGCTCCTCTACGTGATCAACAACCTCGACGAGATCCGTGCGGAGTGGATGCCCAAACTCCAGGAGCGCCTCCGGACGCAGTTCCACTCGGCCCGGTGGATGTACGAGATCCTCGACCAGTGGAACCGACTCCGCGAAGACGTCACCTGGGGAGACGAGTGGTATGACATCCCGAAATACTCCGACCGATACACGTCGGGACGACGCGAGAAAGCCATCCTGAAGGCGCTTCATCGGTGTGACGACGTCTTCACGATGCAGGACTTCCGCGACGAGTTCAAACGCATCAGCGACAACGACACCGACATCCTCATCCCGAACGACGGTCGCTCGCCAACGCCCCACGTGCGCTACTACTGGGCGCTGAAGAAAGCGGGCGTAGTGGACCTCTGTGACGGACCGAACCCCCGCCTCGACAAGTCGGAGTGTGACCTGTTTTGACCCGAACGATACCGCTCCCGCTCGACGACAAGACCTATCGAAAAGTGCTCATCCCGATCCTGAGCGACTATGGGTACGGATACGGCATCTTCCAGTACGACGAGTACATGTTCTCTGACGAGGTCGACCTGAAGGTGGTCAGAGACGCGCTCTACACCAAGCACGTTGTTTACGACGACCGGGGGTACGACGACAAGAGTCGGGCGGCCAAGCAGCTGTACGAGTGGGTCGAGGAGATCTGCTGATGGTGCGCGTCCTCGTCGTCCCGGAGATCTACAAGCGCAACTATCTAAGCGCCAACGGCAACCTGAAAGACGTCCTCTCGTGGATCGACGACTGGATCGAGCGCGACCCCACGACACACGTCTACCTGATGCTCCCCCGGCGAAAAGACGTCGAGTGGGACATCGACGTGTTCGAGAACAGCCCGAACGTGACGGTCATCGCGACCCGCCGGTTCCTCCACGGCACAAAGTGGGGGTCGTTCATGTCCTTCGGGAGCTGGCGCGAGGAGCAACTAAAACAACTCGACGAGACGATCAGCGGGAACCTCGGCTACGTTGACGCGATCATCGACCAGCAGCCCACCGGGAACGTCGAGATCTTCAAGTTCTGGAACGAGAACTGCGACTTCCGCTACGCGAAGGTCAAGCCGTTCGACTACATCCGATGCATCCACGACCTGCGGGTCCCGTACAAGGCCCACGGGTCGCTCTATCGCAACGATTTCGACCTGCTCGGCGAGATGCTCTCGACGGCCTACGCCGATGGGACCTGGTTTCAGGCGGGGATCGACTACGACGAGTTCGTGCAGTATGGGAAGAAGCACTTCCAGTTCGCACTACTCGACGAGGTCCGAGACAACGCGATCCACAGTCTCGCTCCCATCGAGTTCGAGAAGTACGACGAGCAGTACAACGATGCGCCCAAGTACGTCCATGTCGCCGGGTCGATCCTTCCCAAGAAGAATCGGAAGGCTGTCTTCGAGACGTGTGAGTTCCTCCATCAGCGATACGATATCGAGACGATCGTGACCTCGATGGCGACCGTCGAAGACTGGTGGCACGGCGCTGAGTTCGCAGAGGTGCACGAGAAGTGCCCATACGATACCTACCAGAGCGCCCTCGCACGCGGCGACCTGGTGATTTCGGCGACCAGTCACGAGACGATGGGTCGGACGATCTTCGAGCAAGCGGCTTCGGGACAGGTGCTGGTGGCATGGTCGCGACCGTGGCTGTACGACCAGGTGCCCGAAGACTACAAGTTCGCGACCGATTCGAAGAACGCACTCAAGAAGGTGGCCGCCTGGGTCATCCAGAACTGGGACCAGGCTGTTAGAGAGAACCGTCGCATGGTCGCTCACGCCCGCGAGGTGCGCGACAAGCCCGTCGTGGGGAAGAAGACGTATGACGATCTTGCTCGTCGCGTCGAGGAGCGCGTCGACGAATACGAGTTCCACTGGGACGAGGATGTCCTCACACAGGCCATCGGCTACATCGGTGACGACGAGTTCGGCCTCGACGAGATCAACAGCGCGACTCGTCACTTCACCGAGAGTGGGAAGCCGATCCTCGACAACCACTTCTACCCGCTCAGTGACCTGGCACTGGCGCTGCGGAAGCTGGGATACGAGGATACCGGGACGACCCTCACACCGACGTTTAGACCAGCCAGATGAAGTATTGAAATCGACGTACAGAGGCCGTCTCGAAGCCGTTCCTGTCCGATTTCGGTAACACCTATACTTGTCCACTGTCTAAAGTATAATGCAACAATGGCGGATGAAAAGCAAATGCGTCTCGACGGCACTGTCGACGAGAACGCAGAAACAGACGGTGGAGACGACGACGATGATGGGCTCGACGACTTTGGAAACGAGCTCGGAAAGTACGACACGAAGGGTGGTCAGGACATGTACATCATGGGGTCCGTCCTTCAGAAAGCTGTTCGCCGGTCGAACGAGGAACAGGCGGCCTGGGCCGCGTGGGAGTTGGTCCGGTCAGGATACAGCTGGTGGTTCTGGCAACGAATGAAGATGATCGTGATCGAGGAGGCTGTCTCAGAGGACCAGACGATCGTGCTCGTCGACCACCTGTTCGACTGGATAAAATCGAGCAAGTATTCGATGGAGTCGTGGGAGGGGACGATCACCGCGATTCGAGCGGCGCTGGCGGCGGCACGGATGCCCAAGTCACGAGAGTACGCTGGGGCCGACGCCTGGTTCACGGCCATCGCGAACGAACAGTCGGCCGCCCACGAAGAAGGGCGCGAGCCCGAGTTCGAATGGCCGGACATCCCAGACGAAGCCTACGACAAACACACGATGGCTGGCCGCAAGCAGGGGCGCGGGTTCAAACACTTCATGGTCCATTCAGGTCGACTGGCCGGTAACACAGACATCGGCCGCGAGTGGAAACGAAAGGCGCTCGAGAACGCGGAAGTAGCGTGGCCCTGGGACGACTCAGGCACCCACGACCTGACTGACGAGGAGATCGACCTGGCCGTGTCGGACGTCGAACCCTGCGAGCACGACGAACGCTACCACGACCAGGACTGATCGACCGTCATGGATGCAGTAGTCGTCGGCGCAGATGCACTCGATTCCCGTGCAGTCCAGGCGTACCTCCCGTCGCAGCTCCTCTCACGCACCCGTACCGAACGAGACGCGGGGAGACTTCGCATCGACGCTGTCGACTCGTACAAGAGCGCGAATCTCGACTACCCCTGGACAGGACAGGCGTGGACGTCGATCTACACTGGTGCCGGCAAGAAGTACCACGGCGTAACGAAACAGGGCTTCATGCTCGGTGACGTCAACTTCGCGACCGATGTCCCGGATACGATCTTCGACGACATCAGCCACGCGGGACTCACACTCGGGTCGTTCAGGATGCCGATCACCTACCCCGCTCGTCCCGTGAATGGGTGGATGGTCTCGGGATTCCCGACACCGACAGACGTGACCGACAACGAAGTGTGGGGGCTCGACGTAGACTCACTCCCTGACGGATACGAACGGGTCAAAGAGCGATTGATCAAGCAGCGGAAGAACGACACACCGCTGGAACTCGTCCGGCGAGAGCGAGAGCGGGTGAAGCTCGTCGACGAGCTCCTGGTCGAGCAGGGTGAGCCCGACGTCCTGTTCTACGGTACCCAACTCCCGGACAAGATGGCCCATCTGTATCACCAGCGCCACGCAGACGAGGCGGCGTCCCTCTTTGACTGGCGGATGATCAAGATGGCGTACACGGCCGTCGACGAATCGATCGCGCACTTCCTCGACGAGTACGACCCCGAGTACCTCTTGCTGGTCAGCGACCACGGGTTCCTGGAGGACGACGACCACCACTCGATGCACGCGACGGCCATGGAATATCATCGGGATGGGGCTGACACGGATGCGATGGGCTCGATCCTCGACATCCGTGACCGCCTATGTGGTGCCCTCAATATCGACCGACGGCGAGAGGTGTTTGGTGGAAGCGAGCGCGATCTCACAGAGGGTGAGCGCGATCAGATCACCGACCACCTGGAAGATCTCGGCTACTTCTGACCGGTCCAAAACCCCTGTACGTACATATGTGCACGCCCATATGTACGTGCAGTACAACCTGACATGTTTTGCCCGTGCGTTTATACTATCAGAACCTGAATAGGTAGGTGAGTGACAGCCGCGTCTGTGCGCGGTTCGCACCTGATAGATGCCAGAGAGACCGCCCAACTATCCGTTCGTCGATGACGAGATTCTGTACACGAGCCTACTCCCTGATGAGTTCGACCCGACAAGCGACTCGTACTTCGCCCTGGGCCGGATGACTGAGCCGATCGAGCGGGACATGAACGGGAAGATTCACACGAACGACTACCGCCTCGTCTTCGCGACACCAGCGAAAGGCGTTGTCTCGTTCGAGATCAACGACCGCGACGCCGAATCGCTGTTTTGCCTGCTGACGACGCTGTTCGACGACGCGAATCGATCGATCAGCCTCGACTGGGCGAACCTCGTGACGGGGACGAGCTCGACAGTCTGGGCCGGACTCTCCGCCCTCGACGTGACGAGTAGCGTGGACACGAGTGAGAAAGAATCGGACGAGGTAGACACCACATGAAGACACTGAAAGCAGCACAACGACACGACGACGGCGAACCGACCGGGATCTGGGACTACGTCTCGATCCGGAAGCGTCGCGGCCGACCGATCGGCTACTGTGCCGGGGTGCCCGCGACCACGAAAGAAGAAGTAGAGGAGCGATTCGGTCCGAACGCCCCCGACGACTGGGATGACGAAGAAGGTGTCTGGGCGCGCGACTTCCTCGACATGATCGACCGGAACAGGGAAAAAGTAGAGCAGTTCGGCCACAAGTATCACGACGACGGCCACGACTCGAAAGAGGCGGCCGAGGAGTGCTACGGCCAATACCTGTGGGACCAGCGCACGACGCTCCACGACCCAGAGGAGGCACACGCGACCAGTCTCGACGACGTCAAAGGGACGAAGCAAACGTTCGAGTGTCAGGCCGACGAGTGTGAGGAGGTGCTGCTCGCCCCGACAGTGACGATGAACATCTACCTCGGTGCGGAGTTCTACTACTGTCCTGATCACCACGACGAGGACCGTATCAAAGAGCGGGTCATGTCATATGCTCGTGGGACCAGCTGGCAATCGTAGTAGTAGTAGTAGTAGCACCCATGCAAGCTACCTGGACTTCTCAAAGTCTTATTCTAACGAACCCCATTTTACATTACTAAGGGCCTGAAATAAAGTCCTAAGTGAACTCATGGGGCTATACGTAGACATACAGACCGACCATCCCCACTTGAGCACTCGTGGATACGCGTGAGATAAAAAAAACGTTGCGATATACTTAAGTTCTGATATTGCGTCTTTTCTGATAGATAGACGTGGCGAACAAGCTCGATATCTGGGTGGACGACCGGGAACCGCCGAGGGTCAAGGACATGGCCCCGACGGTGTTCGGAGAGGAGAAGACGACGGTAAAGCGGATGAAGGCCGGAGACTTCGTGGCCGCCGGTGCGAACGCGGCCGCCGAGCGCAAAGAGGTCTCTGACTTTCTCGGGTCCATCGGTGACAATCGTATCTGGAAGCAGACCGAAGGGATGAGTAAACAGTATGACCACAACTGTGTCGTCGTCGAGGGGTCCCATATCGAGACCTTCGTGGCCGACATCTACGGCGGCCATGCGGCGTCTATCCGGAAAGTCATCGGCGTCGTCGCCTGGCTCAACCACCAGGACGGATGGTCGGCGATGTGGTTCCCGCAGGACGGAGACGAGGGGACACGTCTCCTACTTGAGTACCTATCGTGCTGGTTCCGACAGGCGCAAAAGAAGAACCAGAATGATACGACCTAACCGCTATAGGTAGGCCCTTCGAGTTGCGACCTATCAGAAACACTTATACTATCACCACGTCTATCTATTAGTTACCCTATCAGAGGGTTGATAGAATGAAACAGGAGGAAACGGAGTTTGAACTGGAGGCGGCGTTGACGTACAACGATCCTGTCGGCGGCGCACGTGTTCGCGCCCAGGGAATCAACTGTACGCTCGCCGCGACGATGTTCGAGCTCGTCGACGCGAAGGGTCCACTCAGCATCACGAAGGACGTCCCACGATACGACCTGGAGGCGTTGTTCGACGTTGAGTTGGACAAGTCGTACCGCGTGGAAATCACTGTCTCCCCGGTCGAGGGTGCGGAACGATGAACAGTTCTGACGTCGGTGAGATCCACGACATCGTCCGTCGAAAGGGGCCGCTCACCTACCACGAGCTGATGGCGAAGGCGCCACCGTACGCTCCCGACGAGGTATTCGAGGCGCTGGAGGAACTCGAAGCAGACGGGAAGGTGCGCCGACGAGAGGACCGTGCGTGGGTCGCCGTGGATGGAGAGTGGGCATGACGCGCGGACAGAAGACCAGCTACACGGGTAAGGACACGTCAGTCTCGATCACGCAGACACAGGCCGCTGACCAGTCCCAGCTCACGATCACGAACGACCGCCTTCGCGGCGAGTGGTCGCCCCGGGCGATCGTCGAGCGACGCTACAAGAAGATGAAAGGCCGTGGTGCCACGACGGCGTTCCTTCCCATCAGCCCGCGTAGTGCGCTTCGTGGGATATCGGAGGAGTACGGAGAGGCGTTCATCATCGGCTACGCGCTGGTCAGGCCGAAAGTCAAAACGCGTACAACCCGTGACGACAAGGACGCTGTTTTCGAGCAGTTCGAGGACAAGGACGAAGCGTACGTCTGGAAGAAGCGCCGGCCGACGTACATCCCGAAGGACCGCCTCACGACCCGGTTCATCATCGAGGGCTACGGCTACAACTGGAACCAACCGACCGACTCGAAGTGGGGCGGGATGTTCTACGTCCTCGATGCCAACAGTATGCTCTCGGCAAGAGATGGGTTCCGCGTCGTCGCTGTCGCCGAAGTGCCACCAGGAACGGAGTTTGCGTACCCGTTCAAGAGCTCTGCTCGACTGAAGGAACGGCTCGAAGACGACGCTGTCGACTACACGTTCGACCCCGACTTCGAGAGGGTCGCATGAGTCAGACAGACTACGTGGAGATCACGAAAGACGCGTTCGATGAGTTCATCGAGACCCTCCCACTCAAGTTCGAAGAACGCGATTGGAACTGGACGCAGGAGGCCGTCTACGACTGCGAAGCGAAGTACATCCACAACGTGTACGTGTTCCGCATCTGGTCGAGCGTCGACGTGAGAGACGGGTACGGACGTAAGAAGGGCGAGGATGCCATCCGCGTCCAGGCGCTCGTGAAAGAGGACCACAAGGGCCCTGGCCAGTGGAAACCAGCCGTCCATCACAGTCAACTTCCCGACGACGTCGGGTCGCACATCAAGCGAACGAAGGGCTGGCGCGACCGAGTGAAGCGCCACCTCGTCGCGATGGAGGCGTTCCTCGGCGGTGAGCTGAACAAGACCTGTATCTGGTGCGACCGCCCGATGGTCGTCAGAGAGCGCAAGTCCGACGGTAAGGAGTTCTGGGGTTGTTCAGGGTTCCCCGACTGTCGACACAGCGAAGACCTGGAGGAGTAGCCATGACAGAAGAAGCACGAAGACAGATGAGAGCAGATGAAGTAGAGAACCACGACGCGTACGTCGCGATGGGAGAAGTGAGTCACGACCCGATCTTCGACGTTGACGCAGTCCTGGAAGCCAAAGAAGTGCTGGAGAGCGGAGAGACTGACTGGGAGTACCTCGGCGGAGAGGAGCGACACGGAACTGTTGTCCAGGCACTCCAACTGCTCGAACAGGTGGTCTGATGCCCGGGCCGATCAGCTTCAGTCACCCACTCGCCTGGGACTTCCTGTACACACACGGCTACGTCGCAACGTTCCGAAAACGACGTCGTACGTCTGGTACGTGTGACACGTGGTGTAACCGGGGTCGCGGCGAGGAGAAGGAGTTCGACGTCCACGTCCAGGAGGTCGGCGAGGTCGACTTCGACAATGGCGGCACCAAGATGCTTCGACACTTCTCGTCGATCAGCGGGATGGAGACGAGTTCCTGTTGGCGACGGGCCATCGAGGAAGTAAACGGGGAGCTCCCCGAGAGCGGGTGGCTCTACGTCGTCACGAAGGCGACGGAGGAATAGATGGACGTTCGACCGTGCCCCTGCTACAAGTGCGCTGGTCCCATCTACGACTACGACAGTAACGGCAATCGCATCATCGTGAACAACGTTCACGGCCGCCTCCAACCCTGCGACACCTGCGGGCAACCGAAGACAGAGTACGTCGATCTTGGTCGCAAGGGCTACTACGAGTGCTGGTGGTGTACACGCCGGGCTGGACCAGACGATGCGAGGGCGTTCCCATGACTGACGCTGCTGGTGGCATCCAGTTCGACTTCGCGGAGGTCGTCCCTCGTGATCGGGATGTGTACACGGCGACCGACCACCTGATGAAGCGCGTTCGAATGTCCGGCCGGTTCATCACGGAGGAACTCGTCCGCGACCTGATCGCGACCGGCGAGATCAAGGGCAACCGGCCCGGGAAAGGCGGGTGGGTGTTCGAAAAGCAGTACGACGGCGTCCTGTTCAAGTTGATCTGCGACATCGGCGCGGACCTTGAACCTCGCATCGTCACCGGCGTCTCCGAGATCGTCGACCGAGATGCGGCGCTGGACTCCGACCGCTGGTCAGAATCGACTGTCCATCAAGTGGAGCTACGGACGGCACTGAGCCGCGATACACACGAGGTGCCCCAGGAGAAGATGCTTACTCTCGAGTGCCTCACTCCGATAGCGGTGAAAGGCCATCAGGTGATCACCGACGCCGAGTGGGGCCACGTCCGCTGCATCGACTGTGGCCTGGAGACCAGATCGAAAGCCGAGCTCTCGACGACGGCCTGCAACTGATCCCACTGATGAATCGAGAACTTTATACGCCGAGTGGCAACGCCGATGACTGTTCATGCCCGATCCATCGCGATGGACAGGCCCCGACCGTCCCACTGGGGATCGAGTTTCATCGTCGAGTGACGATCAGTGAAATCGACAGGGAGACAGCACTCGCGATCTACGAGGCACACCACTCGTACTGCAAGACGGTCGCGAAGACGAACATCGTCCACCACGGAATCGAGTTTGACGGCCAGGTAGTCGGCGCCGTCACCTGGCGACAGCCCCTGCTGAACGAGCTCCGACTGTGGGTCACTCCCGGTGGCGGCCTCACCCGCGACCCCGACCGGGGCGTAGACTCGTTCAAAGTCTCGGGCGGCGCTGTCGCCGAAGCCAACCGCATCTGTCTCGGTGTCCCGACGAAGAACCTCGCCTCGTGTGGCTTCGCCCGGTCGATGAACCGCTTCGTCGACGACCACGCATCCCGCCTCGATCTCGACTGGTTACTCACGTTCATCCGGGTCGACCACGTTGGGTCGATGCTCCGTGCACTCCTCGACAAAGGGTGGGAGCTCGTTGGTATCAGCGAACCGAAAGAACCCGGTAACCGGCCGACTGAGGAAATCCATTCATGGGCGAAACAGCGGTGGTTGTGCCCGCTCACGGACTACATGACCCACTTCCCTACCCAACAAGCACCTCTCGCACGGGTTCACGGGGGTCTATAAGCCTCCTATCGCCCATATTCAGGGGTTTCAGACCCCCATTTTCGGGCGACCCCCGGCGACCCCCTTTCCAGACCCTAACCCTACCCTATACAGTGTGGAAACGGTCCTCCGAGAGTTTCTGATCCCTGATAACCACGCACTGGATGCCACCAGCAGCGTCTATCACGTTTATGTACAGAAAGTGGTATATACTCCAGATGCGATATATCAGACAAGATGGGCGTCGCCTACGATGTGTCGGACCGAGGGAGGATTCAACCGCCGATGGAGCTGATTCGGAAGACAGACGCGTACTTCACCGACAAAGGCGAGGGACTGCGCGTTTACGAGCACCCCGAGACCGGTCAGGAGCTATTCTCCGTCACGTCGGTCCAGACCGTCATGAACGGCGAGGCGCAAGCCCTCAAGATATGGCGACGCCGCGATCCGGAGTGGGCCGACTACTGGACCCGCTACACACAGATTCGTGGCTCAATCATCCACGAACAGATCCTCGGCAAGTACGCCGACCGCCCGATGCCCGGCTACGACCTCCCGTCCGAGATCGACCGGGAGGCCATCATCGAAGACGACGACCCCAAAGGGGAGAACCACATGATCGACGAGAAAGACTTCGTGAAGATAGAGGCGGACCTCGAACGGGCGAAGAACATGTGGGCGAAGATCTGGAGCGCGGAAGGATATTCGTTCGGCGATGTCCAGGGTGTCGAGGTGAAGGTGTGGCGGCCGGACTACGGCTACGCCGGGACGTTCGACCTGTTGATGCGCCTGGACGGGAAGCTCACCCTGTGCGATCTCAAAACGTCGAAGGCGTACCGAGACAAATACGCCGAGCAGCTCGCCGCCTACTGGGACGCGGCCGAGGAGATGTACGACATCACCATCAAGCAAGCGTGTGTGATCCGCCTCTGTCCCGACCAACGACACAACCCCTTTCTCAAACCCGAGCTCCACTTCGTCCCTGACGAGCGACCGGAGTGGAGAGCAAAGTGTACCGACTTCCAGGAGAACTACCTTCCGTACCTCGACACCTCGGGTGATCCGGAACCTGACACGATCCAGTAAGCAGACCGAACCCGGTCATGTATGCGTATAAGACCGACACAGAGATAGATTATCTGCGAAGATAGTAAGTCAAGCGAAACGTTCATATCTGTGGGGTATGTATCCTATAGCGACGTCATTCGAAGACGTCGGAACCTCCCCAGAACCTCACGAGCCGGACACGCTACCCAGTCAAGGCCGGCTCACATCGTTTCATACCACCGAGCAACGCGACCATCTAAGAACACGTACATTACTCCCCTACCTACCAGAATCAAAGACTATGAGAATCGCAATACTTAGATGGATAGGAACATCCTTATATCGTGTAGATGTGAATAAGAGATGCCGCCCTGTGGAACGGGTGTTGCCATGATTCTGTCCGACCGGGACATCAAAGCGGAGATCGAACGCGGCTCGCTGGTCGTCACCCCGTTGACCGACCCCGATCTTCAGATACAGCCAGCCAGCGTGGATGTCCGGCTTGGTGATGAGTTGATCGAGTTCACCGGCGGTGACGCCCCGATCAACCCACATGAGACGCGACCCGAAAAAGTGACACACCGCGTCGAGTTCGAGACGTACGCCATCGATCCCGGAGAGTTCGTGTTGATGACGACACGAGAGTACGTCTCGATCCCCGACGACCTGATCGGGTTCGTCGAGGGGCGCTCGTCCTGGGGACGGTGGGGAATCACCGTCCACAGCACAGCCGGGCTGATAGACCCCGGGTACCAGGGGATGATCACACTCGAAGTTTCGAACGAGGGTCAGATGCCGGTCGAGCTCGTCGCTGGCGACCGTATCGCACAGCTCACGTTCCAGCGTCTCACGAGCGCCTGTGAGCGCCCGTATGGCGAGGAGCGCGGCTCGAAGTACCAAGACCAGGATGGGCCGCAAGCAGCGCGTCTCGACCGCGAGCAGGCCATCGGAGATTGACCATGGCTGACAACGCTCCACGAAATCCTGGAGAGCCACGACCTGGAGGTGTCCCGTACTACATAGATGAAGCGTGTCCCACATGTGGTACGGAACTTACGTTGTACCAGGACTACCTCGACGAGGAGTTTTCCGAGGACGAGATCTGGTACGACGAGTGGTGCTGTCCCGAGTGCGAGGACGGGATTCACATGGATGTTCCCGAGGAGTGGATGGACAGGCTGAAAAAACGCGTCGATCAGGCGCGCGATTAGTCGTCGAACGAGTCGAGCGCCTCGCCGATCTGGTCCTGACCCTCTGCGACCTCGAGTTCCTCGTCGACGAAATAGGCCACTGCACGGGTCGCGTGGTGCTGCGCGAACTGTGTCGTTTCGATGACGACGTTCCCACTGTAACACCCCGAGATGCGCGACGGGGCCGGGATTTGGTGCATGGACTGGAGGTACTCGACGTCGCGATAGTCGTAGTCGTCCCCGGTGTCGATCGTCGATCGGAACGTGGTGCTGTTCACGCGGCGGATTCGCACCGGGTAGCCCCGGTAGACGTACGCGATCGTGTCGTCAGCCACCTGCTCAGCGTGCTCGATGTCCGGCGCCTCCTCGGGGAACTCGTCGGTCCACTCGGGGTAGACCTCGATGCCCTCGGGGTAGTCACTCAGACTCTCGAACGCACCGTTGAGAAACTCTTGCTTGGAGTCGTACTGTTCGGCCTCTCGGAGGAAGGGGTTGTCGTCAGGGCGGTCGTCTCCCATACATGAAATAATCAGTTTTGTAGTAATATAAGGAAAGAGATAGCAGAAGCTGATGCCGGTTTACTTAGCAACCTGACAAAAGTGAACCTCCCCAGGTTCGCTTTATGCGGTGAGCTGGTCGTCGACGTACTGCTTTTCCCATTCACGGCGCGCCTCGATTTCGCGGCGACCGCGTCGAGTGAGGACGTACTCGTTGGTGCGGCGATCGCGCTGCGATTTCTCGACGAGGCCCTTGTCGACGAGGGTGTCGAGGTTCGGGTAGAGGCGACCGTGGTGGATTTCCTTCTCGTAGTATTCTTCGAGCTCCTCCTTGATGGCGAGCCCGTGCGGATCGTCTTGTCCAGCGATCGTATACAGCAGGTCACGCTGGAACCCAGTCAGGTCATACATGTGTACAACTGAATTTATGATAGCGAACATGTTAAGCGTTCCGATATGTAATGTTACCCGGAGAGAAACAACCGTACCACGTCGCTGTATGCGGAACCGTTATTATAAGCTAATAAGTAGTGTACAATATGATTAGTGACAAGCGGGTTGCACTGGACCTGGAAGGGGTCTGTGCAGACACACATGCCGCTGTCTACCGAAAGTCGGATGTATTCGACGAGAGGGTAGACCACCCGCGGTCGTGGGATTTCGCCAGCGAAGCAGAGCTCACAGAGTTCCTCAACGTTAGCGCGGAGTTATGGGAGAACGACCCCCTATCGGTTCCTGCGTGTGACGCTGACGTGAGTACAAAGGTGGAGATGCTGCGAGAGAGCCACGAGGTCCACTTGGTGACGAACCGGTATGGCGTCGATGACCAAGTGAGAGAGTGGCTCAACTACCACGGGATCGAGATTGACGGGTTCATAGCGAACCCGCCCACGACGACGAAAGCGGTGTTCGAAAAGAGTACCGAGAACCCTGACGGCTTCGATTATTTCATCGACGACAAACCCGGTCTTGCGTTCAGAGTTGACCGACTGTTCCTCGTCGACCAGCCGTGGAACTGGGACGTCGACGAGGATGACAACCAGGTGATCAGGGTGGGGAACAGGGGAGAGGGTGCGCTCGTCGGCGTTCTGAACGACCTGTACGCTGGACCGATCCGCCAGTAAGTTCATTTTCTGACCTATCAGATTCGAACAAATAGAAAATGCTAATACATGGTAGTGCATAGCTTCTGTTAGGTATGGAATCTGTCACATACAAGCATCCGGGCTTCAAAGCGAAAGTCGAACAACTCTGCACCGAGATCGCGGAGGACCCGCAGCGATCGATCTATGTGAAACCCCGGACCCTGAAAAAGCACATGCGGGAGGACTTCCCCGACCTGAGCGACGACCAGCTCGGGAACAACATCGGTCGCGCTCTCAACGAGCTCGACTACGCTGAGCGGTGGGGAGGCGAAACGTATCTCCTCGTGATAGATCAGATGTAGACAGTACACGTCAACGTCTCATAGAAACATTCGCAATTCCCCGCTCGGACATCGATGAGCGTTCAATGCAGGACATATGCTGATTGATGCACTAATTACCAGACAAAGACAACTGTCTCGTATAGTCCGAACAAAGGTTTATCATCAACTATTTATAAACGGTAAATAATGCTGACCGGCGTTCCTCTTATTGGTCTCGCTATAGGTGCAGGGGGATTTGTCCTTGGATACCTCGTTAAAACTATCGTCTCCTATGAATACAAATCTTTTCGAGAAGGGCGAAAAAAACGAACTAGAGAGCTTGAAGAGTGGAAACAAGAAACAGAAGTACTATTAACAGAACTCCGTCAGCTTTCACGAGAATTTTCTCATAAGAAACGTCCGGATATTAATGACTGGATAGACCAATTAGATCATTATTCCAAACAAATTGAACAAACAACAGCAAAAGCTCCTGATAGTATCGACGACGAACTTGAAGAAGAACTCTTGGAACTAGCCGGTCTATGTGATGCACACGAGACTGTAATCAGTGACCTCTACATCGACATATTTGGTGAATCGGAAGGTAGAGACGAACTTCCATTACCGTTTGATTATGATGAGGTAGCCAAAGGTGGAGCTATTCAGTCAGACCGGCTACTCCGACATATGTGTGAGCATATACACGAAAGAACGAATGAACAAATTTCAGAAGTAGAAAACCTTTTAGAATCATCAACGGCTGAAGATCGCAGACTCGACCAAATCAAGCAGAAAGTTCGATGATGAGTTCGTACACGCAGTGAGTAGCTATTTAATTCTGTTTTGGGGTGAAATCAATACCCTGAGAACGTTTCTATGACAGGCACAGTGCACGTACATATGTACGTGCCCATACGTACGTACGGCCATTCTGACCCATGACAGAGACGTCCCAGTTGGCTTGTGTCGACACATAGCAAAGATAATGTAACTCGGAACGTATCTCCCTAAGGAGCCCCCGCGCGGCGTCGCCTCGCTGAACGGCATCTGGGGAGGTGTCCGACGTCGACGCCGCTCGGGTGCTCCACCTTTCGAACGCCGACACATCGATGCCACCAGCAGCGCCTGAACAGATATACTCGGTCTCGAGTAAGTGTATTCACTATTACACGAAAACCCGTATTAAGTGTGTGGGTATATGAACAATCATGAACGAGCTCCCTGCATGGTTGTTCCCACACGAGACACGGTTTCACACTGACCAGGAGTGTAGGTTCATCAAGCACGAGAGGCTACTCGAAACCACCGTGGGAAATGCACTGGATTGCCACTTCAACCCATGTTTCTGTGCGATCGAGACGATACAAAAACCGACGTAGAGCGGTGAATGCAGTAAGATAGAGATGGTGATCGGGTGACCGTACCGATATGGTTAAGACGTAGTGTACAATCAAGATACATGCCACGATATGAAATGAGGGACCGGGTGGTCCATCGTTAGATCGTGGCACCTCCCCAGATGGGACGAAGGTCAAAGTGGGGCCTGGAATGGCGGGTGGGACCGTCGATCTTCGTTTTACGCGCAGGGTGTCATAGAACGCATCTCATACCCCGTGATAGTTCTCGTCTGAAAGATAGCGACTGCTCATGACGAGACGTACACGATCAAATGCACAACGTTATCCGTCTTAACGGTGTTATACATCTGTGGAAAAAGACATTAGCTACTGTCCCTTCTGCGGTACCGATTTTGACCAGTCTTCAGGTGTCTCGGATTCTCGTTCCTCATCGGGATACGAGTGTGACAACTGTAATGAGATGCTCGAAATCAGAGTGAATCAGTTCCCGCTGGCCCAAAGCCGCTGAAGAATCAACAGAGATAGCTAACTATCCAAGATCAGCGCCTTTGTGAATCGTTTTATGACACCCTTTTTACGCGTTCAGAGAATCGCTGGTAGTGGTACCGAAAGGGGGGAGGTGTCCGTCGCCCGTTGTGCCGATAACTGGGTGTGACACATGGCCAGGCCATGGTCGAGACATCATATGGTATGTGACGCGATAAGAAAGCGCGTGTATGGGTGTAGTTATTATAACGTAGAACCTCTTATCGTTGGAACCTATCTATTACCTTTTATGAGTATCCATGCCGATGTGTTCGCCAAGGAGATGGAAGAAGCGGAGATGTGGTATGATTTTGGACCGGTCGATCCACCGTCGTTCTGCGATAAGGATTACCCCGGGATCGAGACCACGTTCCAAGAGGGGGCGGCGCATCGATGGGTGATATAGGGAATAGTAAAAGAATCCATACATTCGAACCGAATGCTCCCTAATCGCTGTCAAAATCGTTGTGACCGATACAACGCGCGAGTCTTGCGCGAATGACTGGTTAATCGGGACCTCCAAATTCTTCTTCATTTGAACTTGTGAGGCCCTATTTTCTGTCTATTTCAATACTTTGGCAAGTTATTGATCCTTACTACCGCTATACTTCACTCATCCAGCAAACTGTTCAATTCTGTGAAGACCTGATCGAAGTACTCCAAATCGTCTGTATCTAGTTCATCAGCGTAGATCTCGATGTTTTGCTGAAGCTGTTTCGCAGGTTTGGAATGGTTGAAATTGCCAGCGTTGATCCCGTGAATAGAGAAAAACCGTTCAATCTGTTTAGTGATTCTGGGGTGTCCGAAGTCTATAGTATCGAGATCAATTTCATCAACGTCACTCAGCGTAATCTGTCGGTCGTAGGCGTCCTCGACAAGCTGTGTAAAGAAGTCTTCGGGAAACAGATCTTCAATATCAGCTTCGCTTTTCTCGGCGAATTCACCGAGTACAAATATCTCATCTTCCTCTATCACACCCCGATCATCTATGTCAGACAGAATCCTGTCGCTGGTTCCATCGCTATCAATCAGGACACCGACATCCAAACTCGTTGACCCAAATATTGAGACGAAATTGCCAATTTGACCTGTCCCTCCTACTGGAACGGGACTCCATCTGTGGTCAAGCGGAGTTAACCCGACCTGACCAGCGATATCAGATATTGCGGTGAGATACATCAGGTCCGATGGTCCTTCCACGACTAATATTTGTGGCCCTACTGCTAATGATTGGACAACATCGAATCCTAAAGCAGCTTGAAGCGGGAATAATGCGTCGTGTCCTGTTTCAACAATCCTATCTGTGATCTTAGTTCCAAGTGTTTCATCCGTTCCTGTTTCGACCTTATCTTCAACCATTCTTGCTCGATGGAGCCGGCTTGGTTCAAGCATAAACGGTGAGTGAGTCGTATAGAGAACTTGGTGTTCTTCGGATAGCTCTTCGTTGATGTATTCAAGCAGATCGTACTGGGCTCTGGCATGGAGATTCAGACCCGGTTCGTCGAGAAGTAGAACCAGGTCGACTTCATCAGGGTTGTCGATCTGCGAAAAGAAGGAGAGGAACGAAAAGAACCATTTGAAACCTCTCGACCTCTGACTGAATGGTAGAGTATTCTTGTGTCGCTGATTGTAGATACGAATCTGTAACCGCATCTTTTCTCTATCGTTATCAACGAAGGTTCGGTCCCGAATTCTGATCTGGAGATCGGCTGACTGTGACCAATAGGAGAAAAACTGAGAAGTGAGTTCATTTGCTGCGTGTTCTAGATCCGATATTAGCTCCTCGAAGTCGTCTATCTCTCGGATTTCTTGTAGTGTATAGCCTGCTCTATTGATAAAGGCGATAAACGTCTCTTCCTCTTTCTTTATTTCTGACTCGTCTTTTCGAATTAGATCATCTAAAACTACTGAGTCTGTCATTATGTAGTAGTCGTCGAAGTAGAGGAATTGAGGTACTAAGTCTTCGAAGTAATTGCTAGCTATGTAATTCTGTACGTCTTGTCTATGAATTGTACTAACCTCCTCTCTAAGCTCGTCTATCTCCTCTGTTTCAGAATCAGTTTCCGAAAGTGCCCTTGATAACTCTTGTATTGTTGTTGACTCACGAAGAGTATCTTCTACTTGAGGGTGAGTCCGATATTTGTCTAACAATGAATGTACGAACTGATCCTCATCTACGTCAAATTCCCATATATAATTCCCACCATAGTCCTTTCTAAGTATCAAATTCTCACTAGAGATAATCCCATTAGCATTGGGCAAATCTATCCGTTCAATATCCGATTCAGTTATGTTCAGTTTTACCGATACAACAGGATCGGGATCATCTTCTTGTTTATGTCGTTCCTGTGCTGGAAAGGAACGGGGGAATTCCTGAGTAATATCGTACGTATCTGAAGATTTTACAGGATTGAGTTTCGTCAGTGCTTCTAAGAATGCCGTTTTGCCAGCTTCATTGGGTCCAACTAGAGCAGTAATATCATCTATTTCTACCCATGTCGAGTCGTGGATCGATTTAAATCGTTCAATCTTGACCGACTCCAAATCCATGGCTCTACCATATCATGGTTATCAAATAACGATTAGGGTTGTATTCCTTTTCCTGTCGCTAAATTCTCTACAAGAGATGAGCTATTCCGATCTGTATAGGTCCGATTTGATGCATACATTCTCTGTATCTCGCACACTGATCTCAGTAGTTCGGGGATCTGTGACGTTGGAACGTCTGAAGACTTCTGCTAATCCCTATAGAGCACATGGGGTATCGAGAGGAATTACTACGGCGTGACGAGCACGGGCATTTATCGTCGGTGCGAGTCCGTCGAGAACGAGCTCTGGGGCACACACTGTGTCATGTCTGCGGCCACCGGGACGTGTTCAAAGATATCTAACCCAACGACCCGGTCGGGACGTTCGAGACGGTCGATACCGAGGGCGAGGAGGTGATCGCCTACGCCTGCGAGGAGGTGTTTCGACCTGAACCCCGACCCGATATGAGAGTCTGTATTCCCGAGGACGTTGACGAAGCATATTCGCGTTTTGAACACGATCCCGTGTTCCACACGACGCTGCTGGTGGCATCGGGTGGGGTAGTGTGGATGCATTGTTCCGTTGAGAGAGTGCTCGAGAAGTGGTCGTCGACGATTCACTCATCGGGCTGGAGTGAGTGCTTGCTTTCCAACCATTTTAGTGATGTATATTCCGTAACCTAAGAATAATAGATACTTTTATTAGGTCTACGTACTATGGTTTTGGTGTGAATAGAAAGAAATCTGGTAGTTATCTATAACTGCGAATTGTCCCGGGCGTACATTTCGAGGACATTAGAAAACGCTCGGCAGGAAAAGTTTACTCGGGTGTGATTTGGACGGTCTAGAAAAACGACTCCCATAGATAATTTACCCAGGCACGATCCAGGACAGCTAGGGAAACGATTTGCCATAACCTTTTATTTAGGACGGGGGAAGAGATAGCTAATGAAAGATGGGTACCTCGTAGATACGCCTGCTCCAGGAGTATACCGGCCGGTCGATTCGAGCTCCAGCGTTCCGTTCTCCAAGTTTTACAAGCCGAACGAACTGCCGCCGGATATTGAGCTATCGGACGATGTAATTCAGGCTTATGGCCGTGCGATGCACTCACTCGGTCGGCTTGATGGATTCTGGAGTGAGATTGAGAACCCCGAAACTGTCTTCGGCCTTTTCGTGTACAAGGAGGCCGAACAGTCTTCACAGGTTGAGGGGACCCGTGTCACGGTTTCAGATATGTACAAGGAGGGAGAGGATTCGAAGGACGTCCGCGAGGCGCGGAATTATGCATCTGCTCTGAGCGAGGCGGCGAAACAGCTGTCGGAAACAGGACGATCCCGAGAGAACCTTTCGAACGAGCTGTTGAAAGACTTGCACAGAGAACTGATGGAGAAGGGACGGACCGACGAAGAAGATCCGCTCCCGGGAGAGTTCCGACCAAGCTACGCGTGGATTGATGAACCGACCGGTATCGGAACACGAGTCCGTTTCGCTCCGCCAAAAGCCGAAATCGCGGCGTCGAGAATGGTGAACTTTGAGGAATATATGCAGTCCGAGGGACCATATCCCGACCTGATCGATATCGGGATTCTGCATTATCAGATCGAAACGATCCATCCGTTCGTCGACGGGAACGGCCGCGTCGGTCGTCTGCTTATCGTGCTGTTGCTGATGGCGTCGGATATCTTGCTCCATCCGCTGTTCTATCTCAGTTCCTATATTCGACGGAACCGGGACGAATATACGAATCGGCTCCTGGCGGTTAGCGAAGAAGGGGAGTGGAACGAATGGCTACTGTTCTTCCTCACGGGGATTAAAGAGCAGGCAAGCGAGACGTTCAGCCGGGCGAAACTTCTGCTTCACCTCCACGAGCAGTATCAGGAGAAGTATGCCGACGCTCGCCCGTCTGTCAGGGCTCTTCTTGAGGAGGTCTTCACCGAGCCTGTATTCACAGTTAATCGTGCTTCGGAGATGATCGATATGTCGTATCCGGCGGCGAATCAGGCGGTATCCATACTAGAGGATGACGGGGTTCTTCGGGAACGGACTCAGAAAGAACGGTACCGAGAATTCCAAGCAGACGATGTCCTAGACGCATTGAATAGAGACGCAGATGAGATCCCCTCGCCGGAGACATTGATGGAGGAAGAAGGGAATCAGTTCGAGGAAGTCACTCGATAGGGCATCGAAGTTCGCACATCGTTACTCAGTAGGCAGATCTGCCTATTGACATCCTCCTCCGCCTGAACAGTAGTTGCCGACTCAAATTGCGGAGTGTCCACTGAGGTAAGACAAAGTTGCTGAAATCCGGCTCGAGCCGGTTGTTCGAGCAGCGATTTGAGCAGGCGGTGAGCGAGGAGACGAGACATTCACGGTGACCGTCAGTCTCGCCAGTACGGAGAGGCGTGCTGACCCGGGCGCACGCCCGGGTCTGCCGCCCCCACCGAGGCTTATCCGTACGTCACTGGCCCGAGGAAGAACCGAAACGTCGCCGTTGAGACTGCTGGTCGCGTTTTCACCCGACGTTGCTCTGAAAGTAGCAGACACACCACAATCCAGAGATTGTACAGCGCTACAGCGAACAGAAAGTAGAATAACCGCACCGCAAACACCGGCGACGTGGTACGGGGCAGAAACTCACCGATCTTCCGGTAGGACGTTTCTATCCCCCAGCGACGCCGATATGCTTGTGCGAGTGGCACCGCCTCATCTAGCTTCCTCTGTCGATTCGTGATCAGACACAGCGAGTCGTCGTCCCGCGAGTGGTGCGGGACGACGACGAGCGTCACTGGCACACGCATCGTCGGAGACCGCTTTCTGACCAGCTCGTAGTCGGTGACGAATGTCTCTTCGTCGTGTTCGGCAAGAACGCGCTTGATCCCCGGCGTTTTGGGTGCGCGCGTAACGAACTCTACACCGAGATCGACGAGTTCACCGACTAACTCAACCCGGTAAAGCCCACGATCACAGTAGATGCGGGTGATCGAGACGGCGTGTCGGGCCGTCTCGATCACCGCGCGGATCGCTTCAATCAGGGACGGTGTGTCGGTCCGAGCAACGTGTTCGGACGCGAGCGTGAACCGCGCTGCTGGTGACACAATGCACATTGTCACGAAGACGTAGGCGAGATCCGTTCCTCGGTCAGGATTGACTCGTGACACCATCGGTGTCTGCTTAGAGCCGTAATAGAGCCACTCGTGGAGGTCTAGCGCGACTTCGGCGGTGTTCGGAAAGCGCCGAGCGTTGCGTGTCTGCGTGATGAACTGCTCGCGGACGCCATCGAACTGAGCGTCGATGGCGTCCGCGTTCAGCCGACCGGGATTGTACAGGAGTGATTTCGCCAGCGGACTCCGCTCTTCGAGGTCGAGATCGTCACCTCTGGTAAGTTGGTGGTGCCTGGCACTGGTGTTGGTAAACTCTCGTTCGAACCCACACCGAGTGAGGACTCTGGCGAAGTCCTCGCTCGGATAGGTGCCATTGATCTTCACTCCGAAGTCCAGGGACGGATAGAGAAGTGATCCTGCGGCACGGCAGACCTGCCGTGCCTCGGCAGTAGCGACCATACTCGTCGTACGATCCCACCGGAGAAACCCGTCTCTCAGGCACTTCAGCAACTACTGTTCAGGCGCGGGATGAATCCGACAACGCTGAACTAATCCACGCTGCGGTGGCCAGTCCGAGATTCCACAATCCGTACTTTGAACTGACAGGCAACTATACTTGTGGGTAGGAATCGGTTGGGAACAGAGCGATTCCCACCAATCCTGCGATGGCGGCCTATCCGCCCCAAGCAATGAGACAGTAATCGGAACCAGTCAGGGTGAACGGTCGGTTCCTATAATGAACCGATGCAGTGCCCGACTGCTTGGAAGCACCTGTGGAAAGTAACTCCGAGTCCCTCGAAGTCTGCCGGACTCCCCGAGGCAAAAACAACTCTGGGAGTCCGTATATGGTGGAGGATAGGAGTACCGGGGGCTTGGCACTCCCAGCAGTCCTACCCGCCACAGTCCACGAACCCCACACGGATTCGCACCGTGCCGGGGTTCGGTGGGACTGTAAACCTGAAATCTCCAACGCTCAGGATTCCTCCGCGTTCACGCGGAGGAGGATGTCAATTTGGCCCTTGGGCTGATGCGACAGTGGTAGATGCGATGGAGACGCACCTCGAAAAATTCGCCCCGGCTCTTGCGTCGGCTCTCGACGACCAGCCGTCGTATGTTTTGACGATTGCAGATACCACCTGGGAAGAAGTGTCAATTGATACACTTCGCGATCAGGCATCGGCTCTGAGTGATGGATTCGTGCTAACACGCGATCTCGAACTCGATGACCTGTATACGTTCGCCGATGTGAGTGACCTGGTCTGTCGGAGTTTCGTCGACTTACTCCCGCTCTATGGGCGACTTTCCGGTCTCGGCCCGGACGCCTCACCCCTGATCGAATCGTGACTGATGCTTACCTTACCCCCATCTGTCATTAGTTGAGTCTCGAACCTCGATCGGGTAAACGGGTGTGGGTATCTCTTCCGACGATTGGTCATTCGCTCATGTGACGTAGTCCCGTTACAGGGTTTTCACAAGTATTTCTGGCCCCTCGGGCACTGACCACTCAACCAGCGGTTGAATGCGGTTCGAACAGTGTTCGGTTTTCCTCGATTCCAGTCGCAAACAACGTCGAACCGACGAGTTGACCGGGTGCGCTTTCGGCCACGTTCGCACGACCGGTGACGGGCGAGAGGCAGATTCAATGGCTCCCAGTCCGTCGGACCTGTCCCCCCGACGAGCAGTTCGTTCTCCCGACGAACGAATCGAACTGAACGCGGGTCACACGCGGTACCGGGTCGCTACGCCACTATCGCTTCGAGGCGGTCGGCCAGTTTCTCGCCGATCATCTTCATGCCGTGGTCGCCAGGGTGTAGCAGGTCCGCACCGAGTCCGGAGACCTCCATCAGTTCCGACCCTTCCACCAGGGTGACGTTGTCGTGTGGTGACTCCGCGACGATACTACGCAGGGCGTCCCGGTAGGCCCGGGCGTGTTCGGCGTCGCCGGAGTCGATCAGGTCGTCGAAATACGGGAAGAGCGTGACACAGACGACGGGTTTCTCGGGCTGGGCCTCGGCGATGGTGTTGACGAACACGTCGGCGCGCTCGTGGAAGGTTTCGGGGGCGAACTCGCCGGTGTTGGCCATGTTGACCGAGAGCGCGAGCGTCGCCAGGTCCCAGTCGTCGCGACTCCCGATGTACTCGGCCATCGCGGCCTCGCAGTAGGCCGACCCCGAGGAACCGAAGTTCAACGCATCGTACCCGCAGTTTCGTGCGACGTGTGTGACGTAGTTCGTGTGGGTCGCCGACGCCGCGGCGCCTTCCGTGATGGAGGTCCCGTAGGCGAGGTAACGGCGGTCGGGCAGTTCTTCTGGTTCGGGTGGTCGACAGTCGCCGCTGACGTCGTGAACGGCGACTGCCGGAACTCGCTCGAACAGGATCCGACAGACGCGCGGGTCGAACCGACCCGTCTCCGGCGAGACCGGCAGATCCCGGAGTCGCTCGGGGACACTCAGCGTGAGCGTCCGTGGTTCGGGACCGATCTCGGTCGGTTGCCAGGGCTGGAAGCCACCCCAGAAGGTCCGGACCTGTGCCGACTCGGCCGCCGAGAGTGTGACCTCGACCTCGGCGTCGTCGCTCTCGGGCACGAAGCGCAGTTCGCCCCCAGTGGCGTGGCCCACGCGGTCGCGAGCCATGTCGTTCAACTCCTCGCCGACGGTCGCGGGGACGCGACGGAGTCGGTCGCCACCGTCGGCCCACTCCGCTGGCACCGTCTCCGCGACGTTGTGCAACGAGACCGTGGGGTACTCGTCGAGATCCATGTGAGTTGCCCTACCCGTCCCGCAGTAGTCACATGACTCTGTTGGTCTCCGCCGTCACCGGTGGTGCCCGTCACCATCCGAAGTGGCTATCGCTGTCGCGAGCCACCGTCGGCGGTTGTCGAAAAACATATTGTACTGTAGCTAATAGGTTCATAGAACAGTCGTCTTCGGCATGGCACCGACGTTCTACGGCGTACTGGGGGTGGGACCCGACGCCGACGCGGACGCGATAGAGATGGGGTACCGTGAGCGTGTCACGGAAGTCCACCCGGACGTCAACGACCATCCCGACGCCGACGCGCAGTTCAAGCGGTTGACGACCGCGAAAGAGACGTTACTCGACGCCGACGAGCGAGCAAGGTACGACCGACTGGGGCACACTTCCTACGTCCGCCATCACGTCTCCTGCTCCGCCTGGGAGTCGACGGTGTCTGGGCCCGACGGTACCGAGACAGACGGGATCGGGTCCGACGACGTCGAGACGGACCGCGGGTATGCCAGCGGCGAGGGTTCGAACTCCACAGGGACCGAGCACTCAGGGGAGTCCCGCAGCACCGTCAGTGGACAGCGACGACAGCGGCGCCAGCGAACGGCCGAGCGAAGTCACGGCGTGGCTGGCAGTGACACCGGCGGGCGAAACGTCGGTTCGGCCGAAGCAGCGAGCGGTGACTCGCGACGGACCCGACGGTCGGGCGACGGACAGGGACCGGCGCGGGGCAGCCGGAGTGGTCGAGCCAGTGCCGACGCGGCCGGGGACGCCTCCTACGCGACGTCGAGTTTCTGGGACAGCCAGCGGGTCGGCAAACGATACGGGACGAGTACGGGTAGCAGCGAGTCACTGCTACAGCGAGCGTTCGGCGTGATCCGGGCCCTCGGTCCGTGGGCGCTCGTCCACCTGGTCTTTCTCGCGGCAGCGGTCGGCACGAGCTGGTACGTCTACGTAGTGCTCCTCGACGCCAACGCCGTCTCGCCGTTGCTACTGGTCGTGCTCGTCGGGGAGATCGTGCTCGCGGCGACGCTCTCGACGATCCACATCCTCACGCGGATTTTACGCTGATCGCCGTGCTTCAAATGGTTTTTTGACCCTTGCGAAGGGCCTTTAGGACGGGGCACGGTAGCTCTGGTAGATGAGTCGTCTCCTCCCGTTCAAATCGGAGCCGACGCAGTCACCGGAGGGTGCGCGGGTGCTCTCGCTGGAGGACGAAGCCACCGAGGAGGCGCTGTCGGCGCTCTCTTCGGACACCGCACGAGAGATCCTCTCGCTCGTATACGAGGAGCCGCGGACGCCTCCCGAAGTGCGCGACGAGGTCGGGACGTCACTCCAGAACGTCCACTACCACCTGGAGAACCTCGAAGAGGCCGACCTTATCCAGCCCGCAGGCTCGGGATACTCCGAGAAGGGCACCGAGATGACGGTCTACGCGCCGGCGAGCGAGGCCGTCGTGCTGTTCGCCGGCGCCCAGGAAGACGGATCGCGACTTCAGACGGCGCTTGCGCGGTTGCTCGGCGCGGTCGGATTGCTCGCGCTGGCCAGCATCGCGGTCAAGCGTATCGCCCAGAACACGCTCGGTGTCGGCGGGCTCGGAGCGGGCGGTGACAGCGCTGCCCAGGGCGGTGAGGGAGGTGCTGGCGGTGGTGATGGCGGAAGCGGGGGCCCCGAAGCCCAGGCGACAGGTGAGGACGCGGCTGCCACGTCGACCCCCGTCGAGAACGTCAGCGACGGAGCGGGTGGTGACGGTGGCGGCGACGTCGGGATCATGGTCGAGGAATCTCCGACCCCGACTCCGGACCCGGAGGGGACGCCGATGCCGACCCCCGAGGGGACATCCACAGCGACGCCCGCGGGGACGCCGAATCCGGCTGGGACGCCCACAGCGACGCCCGCTGGCACCCCTGGGCCAACAGCGACGCCCGCTGGCACCCCGGTGCCCACCGGGACGCCGACCGCCACCCCGTCACCGGTAGCCACCGAGACACAGGCGCCAACGCCGACACCGGCTGGCACGCCGACGCCCCAGCCGACTCCGGAGCCGACGCCCGCCCTGTCCATCGATGGGTCGCCGAGTCCGACGGAGACCGCGACGCCAGCACCGACGGAGGCGCCGGCCACCCTCACCGACGGTTCGGAGTATCTGGCCGCCTCGAACGACGGTGGCCTGCTCGCAGACCCCGCCGTGGCTTTCTTCCTCGGCGGCCTGTTCATGCTCGCCATTGCCGGCGCCTGGTGGTACTTCTCGAACTGACCGGATTTCGAACTGAACGCGCGCTATCCGTTCCCCTCACCGCCGCGGGCCTGATCCGGACCGCCCGGAAGGCAAACAGTTTAGGCCGGTCGGTCGTACGCCCGGTATGAACGTCCGAAGCGTCGAGTCGCTGTCGCCCGAAGAGCGCCGGGCGCTGTTCGACCGGGACGCCGGGGTCGACGCCGTTCGCGACGACGCTCGCGAGATTCTGGACCGCGTCCACACGGAGGGTGACGTCGCTCTCCGGTCGTTCGCCGAGGAGTTCGACGGCGTGACCGTCGGCAACATCGACGTCACCGACCACGCCGAGCGGGCCTTCGACGCCATCGACGACGAGGTCCGAACGGCCATCGAGGAAGCCGCGGCGAACGTCCGGTCCTTTCACGAGCGACAGCTCCCCGAAGACTGGCTGGAAGACGTCGGCGGGGGTCGAGAACTCGGCCGACGCTTCTCACCGGTCGAGAGCGCTGGCGTCTACGCGCCTGGCGGGACGGCTGCCTACCCGTCGAGCGTTCTCATGGGCGTGCTCCCCGCGAAAGTCGCGGGCGTCGACCACGTCGCCGTCGCGACACCGCCCGCTACCGACCTCCCGGAGGCCACGCTGGCGGCCGCCCACGTTGCGGGTGCCGACGCCGTCTATCAGGTCGGCGGCGCGCAAGCGATCGGTGCACTCGCCTACGGCACCGAGACGATCAGCCCCGTCGACAAGGTGGTCGGCCCAGGGAACAAGTACGTCACCGCCGCGAAGGCCGAAGTCCGCGACGAGGTCGCGATCGACTTCCTGGCGGGGCCGAGTGAGGTGCTCGTCGTCGCGGACGCGAGTGCAGACCCCGACGCCGTCGCCGCCGACCTCGTCGCACAGGCCGAACACGACCCCGCCGCGTCGGTCGTCTGTATCACCGACGACCAGGAGATTGCCGAGTCAGTCGCCGAGGCAGTCGAGCGACACGCCGACGGCCGCGAGCGCGAGGAGACGATCCGCGCCGCCCTCGATAGCGAGGCCAGCGGCGTCTTCAGGGCACGTTCGCTCAGCGAGGCGGTGCTGTTCGCCGAATCCTACGCGCCGGAACACCTCTCGGTCCAGGCCGAGGACGCCGAGGCGTTGCTCGACAGGATCCCGAGTGCGGGCAGTGCGTTCCTCGGCCGCTACAGTCCCGTCGCGGCCGGCGACTACGCGACCGGGACGAACCACGTCCTCCCGACCGGCGGCGGCGCGCGGGTGTTCGGCGGCCTCTCGGTCGACACGTTTCTCCGGTCGACGACCGTCCAGCGCCTTTCATCGGACGCGCTGGGCGACCTGCGCGAGACGGTCACGACGCTGGCTCGGGTCGAGGGACTGGAGGCCCACGCCCACAGCGTCGACGTTCGCTTCGACGACGAGTGACGGCTATCGGGGTACTTCGACAGGCGGGGAGACAGACCGAACGGTTCGACGCGACTGTCCCGTCACGCCTTTGCCCGTCGGTCGCTTCGGTCCGGGATATGGCAGGTGACGTTACGGTACGTGTCTCCCATCCCGGCGACGTCGAGGCGATCCAGCGCGTCGCAGCGGCGTCCTGGCACGCGGCCTACGACGACGTGCTCGGCACCGACGTGGTCGACAGCGTCCTCGGCGAGTGGTACACCGACGACGCCATCGAGGCTGGCATCACCCACGACGCACAGGACTTCTTCGTCGCGGTGCGCGACGACGAAGTGATAGGGTACGCTCACGTCGGCCCACACCCTCCACGCAGGGTCCACCAGATCTACCGACTGTACGTCCACCCCGACGACTGGCGCGAGGGCATCGGGCGCCAGTTGCTCGCGGAGGTCGAACAGGCGCTGTACGACCGCGACGTCGACCGATACGAGGCACAGGTGCTGGCCGACAACGTGATCGGCGTCGCGTTCTACGAATCCACGGGCTTCGAACGCGTCGACGAAGCCGAACGCGAGATGGCGGGCGAAACTGTCCAGGAGTACGTCTTCGCGAAACGGCTCTAAGTAGGGTCGGCTGGTGGCTCCGGTAGTGTCGAGAGCGGGTCCCGTGGCCAACAGTGTTAACAGGGTTCGGGCGATACTGAGAGGTATGAGTTCCACGCCCGAGGGCGATTCCGGCAGCGACCCCGAACCCGGGGGCCAGGATATCGAGGTGACCGAGCCCGCAGCTTCGGAAGCGCTCTCGCTGTTACGCGGCGAGGACATGGACACCGACGTCGCAGGACTGCGACTGTTCGTCCAGCAGGGCGGCTGTGCGGGACTGTCCTACGGGATGCGCTTCGAGTACGAACCCGACGAGGACGACACGATCTTCGAGCGCAACGACCTCCGCGTGTTCGTCGACCCCGCGAGCATGGACTACGTCGAGGGCTCGGTTCTGGACTACGAGGGCGGACTCCAGGGCGAGGGCTTCCACGTCGAGAACCCCAACGTCGTCAGCGAGTGCGGGTGCGGCGAAAGTTTCCGCACCTGAAGCCGTATTCAGCGCGTAACGGGTTTTCTTCTTGCTATTCTTCGAGTTCGAACGCCACCGTCACTTCCGCCTGGTACTCGCGCCCTTCGACGCTCGCGACTTCGACGCCCAGTTCCTCGACTTCGACCCAGTGGACGTGTTCGAGCGTGTCCTCGGCGCGGTCGATCGCGTCGTCCGTGGCGTCGTCGAAACTCTCCGAGCTCCGGCCGATCAGCGTGATTTTCTTGAAGACCATCTGTGTGTCACAACATTGTTGCCACACGTCCCTGGACTGTGACCCAATGCTGTGACTATGCTCTTCTCTGCCACGCGGTGTAAGGGTTGGGTCGCCAACCGGTAGAACCTCGTGTCTGCACCCCGAAACCCTGTGAATCGTCGATGGAGGTTTTCCGACAGCGAGAGGTTGCCACGGTCGATTCTCTCTCGCGGTATAGATGCCGGCTCACCAGTCAATCTCGTCGAAGTCGACAAGATATTTTGCCTGTGGAAAGAAATATCTGTGCCAGTCGCGTTGGTGGGTGTATGCCAGCGGACCCTCCACGGGACGGACTGCCCCCGTTCGATAGACCGTTCGAGGGCGAAGACACGAAACAGCGGGTGTACGGAGCGGTGTTGCACGCACGAGAGCCGATGACGGCCACCGAAATCGCCGAGCGAGCCGACTGCTCGGCGGAGTCGGCGCGGACACACCTGTCCTTCTACGCCGACCTCGGCATCGTCGTTCGTCACGACGGGCGACCGGTCAGGTACGAGCGCAACGACGATTACTTCGAGTGGCGGCGGGTGAACGAGCTGGCACGAGAGCACACCGTCGAAGAGTTGCAGGCCCGCGTATCGGAGTTCACCGACGAGATCGAAGCGTACCGGGACGACTACGGCGCCGACTCGCCTGCCGGGGTCGACGTCCTCGAGTTCGACGCGGGCCAGGTCGACGACGTGTACGCGGAACTCGGCGACTGGGCAACCGCCATCGAGGAACGTCGCCTTCACGAACGGGCCCGGCGAAAGGCCGCCGGATCGACAGCCCCGTCACACAGCTGAGGATGGTCCCGACGGACGACGGCGCGAGTCGCGCGCCGATAGACCGGCCAGTGCTGGAGCGGCTACGATCCCGGTTCGCCGGGAGTCGTCTGTTCGAATCGGCGAGGATCGTCGAGCAGAACACACTACACCTTCGCGCCGAACTATCCGACGACTACTACCCGGGGGAGGCGTCCGCACGGTTCGAGATTCGCTGGTACCGTAACGACGACTTCAGTTTCCACTATCAGGAGGAACGGCGAGATGGCACCTGGATCTGTCGGTGAGACCGTCATCCGAACGCGCACAACGCCCGAGATCACTTCCACCCGCCGCCGGATGCCAGTCGCACCGACGCGGAGGACGCCGGGTGGCCGACCGACCATCGCGACGTGAGCCAGCTCGTCCTCGACCGCATCGAAGAGCGTATCGAGATGCTGTGGGACCGACAGTAGACGTGGTTACGCCGCGCGCTGGTCGAGACGTTCGCGGATATAGCCCGAGACGTCGTTGAGGTGGGCCGTACCCCAGAGCGTGACGACGACGGCGCCGAGCGTGTTGAACACCAGGTCTTTCAGCGAGTCTTCGAGACCGTACTGCGTGAGGACGCTGCCGACACCGAAGGCCGCAGCGACCTGTCCGATCGCGAACTCCAGGATCTCCCAGAAGACGCCGTAGGCGAGGACGAACAGGAGGATGAACACGAACACGAACCGTGGCGGGAGGACGATCTCTTCGGAGTGCTCGTCGAGCGCGCGGACGGTCGCGTAGCCGACGCCGGCAACCACCGACGAAGAGAGCGCGTGGGTCATGTGGTCCCACCACCAGACAGACTGGTAGAGACTCGTCGTCCCCGGCGGGAAGCCGATGGTGCCGAAGGCGTGCAGGAAGACGGCCGTCGTGATCCACAGCGTGATACCGGCGTCGAGCGGGATGCCGTAGTCGCGTTCGAGCACCGGCACCAGAAACGAGATACCGAGCGCGACTCCGCCGTTGATGATTACTTTCGGTTCGCCCTCCCAGACGCCGACGCCGACGACGAAGAGCATCACCGCCTGCATCACCCGGACTGCCTGTCGCTGGCGGCGCGGCCCGATACCGAGCCGGTCGCGCAGCCTCATACCGACCCCTCCTCGCCGATGCGAGCGTCACTCCTCGCACGCCGCCGGATGTACCCCTCGAAGAAGAGCCCGGCGACGAGTCCGGCGACACCTGAGGCGACGAACTCCCACATGAGCGCTTCCTCGATAGCTGCCTTGTCGGCCTCGGTGAGGACCCCGTCGGGACCTGGGACGAGCAGGAGTTCGGTGCCGAGATAGAGGTCCGACCCCCAGCGGACGAGCGCCCAGAGGCCGGCCGCCGCGAGGGTGGTCACGACGACGAACAGGACGGCGAAGCCGACGCTCATTTCGACGGACGTGAACATGTGGATGTCGACGGCTATCAGGAGCGCGAGCGCGGCGATCGAGAGATACGTGGCGATGGTGTTCGTCAACTGGAACGACGCGACCGCGCGGCCGACGACGGGCAACCCGGCGAGCAAGACGACCTCCCAGGGTGGCATCCGCCGGACCTGGCGGGCCGCGAGCGGGGGCAACACGACGACCGCTGCGACGAAGACGGCGAAGACAGCCCACAGGAGGTCGTCGGTGAGAACACTCTCGACTGCGACGAGGACGAAGACGCCGACCAGCATCCACGCGAGTGCCACGTTCGTCCGGGCGTCCGTGAGGATATCGGCGAGGTCCTGGTCGGCGAGATTCCGACCGGCACGGTCCCTGTCAGCGTCTGCCATTACGATACATCGTACGGTCCCTGGGTTGAAACACTACCGACCGCCATCGCTTCGGAACCCGGTCCAGAGTAGAGCCGAAGCTGGAGCGGCGAAAACCCGAAAACGGCACCGCTCAGGCGGCGGCTGGTCGAGCTGTCACTTCGTAATCGCCGTCTTCGTCGACGCCGATGACCGCCCACTCGTAGTCGGGGTCCTCCCGTTCGAGTCGACGTTCGACCGCGTCGACGTCCTCGCTCCAGGCCACGAAACACCGATAGTCGCCCGACTCCGGCGGACGCTCCTGGGCTTCGACTGTGGTTACGCGGACGACGCGCCACTTGCGCTCGGCCAGCAGTTCGGCACCGCGGCTGGACACCGTGTATCCGAGGTCTGCGAATATCGACCGGGCCTGCTCGTCGAGTGGCTTGGTAACAGCCCTCATTCGTCAGTCACTACCACTCCGCGCACAATAAGTCTTCCTACCCGACCGACAGTTGACAGAATCTGGCTCGAACCTGCGGTCACTCGTGGGCCGCGTCCCACTCGTCGGGTTTCTTCAGGTTACCACAGTCGGTACACTGGACACGGCCCATCGAGTCCATCGCCGTCGCGAACGAATCACAGTGGCCGCAGAAATAGCCCCAGCGGCGTTCACGGTCGGCATCACGATAGACCACGTACAGCGGCCCATCGGCACCACGCTCGGCGTCGTCGGTGTCGACGTACAGTCCCTGTCCGTCGGGCCCGGTCCGCTCGTCCATACCGGTTCCAGCGGCGGGAATCGCTAAACGGTTTCGTCCCGGTCAGAATGGAAAAGTTGACCCGGGGCGGTGAAGAACGTCGAACCGATGACGCAGGTCGTCGTCCCAGTGCGGTATCCTCTCAGCGAACACTCGAAAGTCACGCTGGCGACGGCTATCGACATCGCCGCCGACCACGACGCCGCGCTGACTGTCCTCCACATCAACCAGTACCAGAACGGCAACCGGGCCACCCGGGCCGACCTCAAGGCGGCCGTCGAAGGGGAGTTCGGCCACCTCCACAATGCCCGGTACGTCGTTCGCAACGGGCTCCTCGTCGAGGAGACGTTGCTCGACGAGATCGTCGCCGAAGACGCCGATATCGTCGTCATCGGCAAGAAACAGGCCGGCCGCTGGCGTGCGATGATCCGCCGACTCGTCGACGACCCCGACGTCGAACACTACCTCCGGGACGAACTCGACTGCGACGTGGTCACCGCCGAACCCTGAGTGTTCCCTGCGGAACCTTCGACTGGCGCGGCTCGATCACTCGTTCTCAGCCTTCGCTTTCGTCTTCTTTCCGTCCATCCGGCTCGTCTCCGGGGCCACCGTCCTCACCCGACGGCACCTCCTCGGGTCCTCGCTCTCCCGGGTCCGAGCGGCCGGGGGCCCCGTTCCCACCACGCTCGGGTGGGCGGGGGCCCGGCTGTTCGGGGCCACGAGGGCCGGGGCCATCGTCGTCGACCACCGACACCTGCATCGTCCCGCTGGTCTCGTCGAAGACCTGGTGCTGGTGGGGATAGGCGATCTCGATGTCCTCGTCTTCGATGGCCTCCCACAGCGCCGTCTGGACCCGCGAGCGCATCCGTAACAACCAGTACGGTTCCTCCACCCAGTAGCGCAGTCGCAGGTTGACGCCGTGGTCGGCGTAAGCGTCGATATAGCAGGTCGGTCCCGCCGGGTACCGCGCCGATCCGACCCGGATACCCGGCCCGCCCTCGACGATCCCTTCGACACTGCGCGCCGAGTTCTCGAAGAGTTCACGTGCCCGACCGATATCGCTCTCGTAGGTCACCAGCAGGTCGATAGTCTGACGTGTCCGGGTGTCCTCGGCCGAGTAGTTGACGACGTCCCGCTCGCGGATCGTCCCGTTCGGGATCACGAGAAACGTATTGTCGAGCGTGAATATCTTCGTGTAGCGGAGCGTGATGTCCTCGACGAACCCGCGCTGGTTGCTGTCGGCGAGTTCGACCATGTCGCCGATCTCGTAGGGCTGGTCGGCGAGCAGGAATACCCCGCTGATGACACTGCCGACGATAGGCGCGAGGACGACACCGAGCACTGCGGTGAAGACGGTCACCGAGAGGGCGATATCGCTCAGCCCGTAGCCGTAGATCCCGAGTATCGTCAAAAGCGTGAACACGGCGACACCGACCCGGATCCCCCGGAGGACGGTCCGGGTGAGGCTGGGTCTGCGGAATCGCCGGGCGATGCGACGCCCGAGGAGGCGAACGAGGAGTCTGGAGACCAGATATCCGAGGACGAGCACCAGCACGGATTCGCCGACGTTGACCAGCCACACGGGCGCGTCGCGCAGTAGCTGACGGACGATGGCCGGGAGATACTCACTGCCCGCCACAGTCGGCGTCGGGGTGGGTGTCGCCGTCGCTGTCCCGCCCGTCTGGTGGGGACTCACCCGGCCATCACCCGCTCGACCATAGGATGTGCACCGAGGGGCCCACTCAAAAGGGTTGTGTCACCCGCACCGGCCAGCGACCGGTCAGTACTGGCGGACGCCGGCGTCGGTGACGACCCTGTCGAGCAGGCGCGTCGGCGTGGCGTCGTAGGCAGGGTTCTCGACGGTGAACCCGTCGGCCGGTTCGCGGATGACCTCGCTGACCGAGCGCTCCTCGTTCTCGAAGGCGAAACCCCCGCCGACGATCTTCGACTCGGCGCCGACGACGACCACCGGGACGCCCACGTCGGCCGCCGTCGCCGCGACCGGGTACGTGCCGACGCGGTTGTAGAGTGTGTCGTCGACGATGCAGTCCATCCCAACCAGCACCCGGTCACACTCCGGCAGGAAGATACCCGCTGCACCGTCGACGATCAGGTGGACGTCGAAACTCTCGACGGCCGCGAGCGTCCGGGCCATCTTCCGCCCGAGGTGGCGAGGCCTGGCCTCCGCACAGTAGATCGTCAGGGAGATCCCCTGATCGGCGACGATTTCCAGCGCCTCGACGACCGTCGAGGAGTAGTCGTAGGTAAAGACCGTGTCGCCGTCCGAGAGGAGTTCGGCCGCTCGCTCGCCGGCGCGAGCCTTCGCGGACTCGACGCGGTCGACGATCTCCGCGACGACTTCCTCGGTGCGGGCCTGTGCCTCGTCGACCGACTCGAAGTTACCCTCCGCGATCCGGTCGACGATCTCGCGCTGAGTCGTCTGGAGTGTGGCGTGTGATTTGTTCGCTCGCCTGAGGGCGTCGCTGTTTCGCTCCAGTGCGCGGACGTACTCCTCGACGGTCGGGAACTCCCTGTCTGCGAGCGCGACCAGCGCTCTCGCGGCCTTGATAGCGACCACCGAAGAACTGTGAGTCTGCATCTCGGCGATCTCTTCGACCGTCTCGTCTATCATACTCGAACTGTCTGCGTTCGCCGTCAAATGCTTTCCCCCTTCCCCCGCGAAACCGACCGTCCGCCCGCGGATACGACAGTCGGAACCGGTCGCCGGCGCCCACGCTATCGTCGCTGATACTCTCGCCGACAGGGGTTTATTCCACGCCTCGAAATCCCGCTGACATGAGACCGACCGAACGCGACGACCGGGGCGTCTCGGAGTTCGCCGGCGTCGCGATCCTTGTCTCGATGACGGTCCTCGTGACCGCGTCGGTCGGCGTGTTCGTTCTCGTGGCCGAGACCAACCCCGATGCACCGCCGCAGGCGAACTTCTCGTTCCAGTACGTCGACCAGTCGTCTATCCTGCTCGTCACCCACGAGCGCGGCGACGAGTTCGACGCCCGCAACCTGACGGTCCAATCTCGCGACGCACAGGCCCGCTGGAGCGACCTCGCCGGGGCCGAACCGACAGAGACCATCGGGCCCGGCGCGACCGTCCAGTTGAGCCGGGGCAACGCCTACGGCGAGAACGTCAACCGCGGCGACCGCATCAGCGTCGTGTACGCCCCTCCCAGTGGTAACGTGACTGTCCTCGAAACCTGGGACGGGTAGGGTCCATGCCCGGTCGGACGTAGGGTCGGTTACCCTTTGATGTTACACACCGGGAACGTCCGGGCGACGCGGTCGCCGATACCGAGCGCGTCGGAAACACGGACGACCTCGTCGACGTCCTTGTAGACGCCCGGCGCTTCCTCGGCGACGGTCGCGCCGCTCTCTGCCTTGACGTAGATGTGCTCCTGCTCGCGGAGGTCGTCCTGGACGTCGCCACCCCAGAACTCCTGTTTGGCCTGGGTCCGACTCATCAATCGACCCGCGCCGTGGGCCGTCGACCCGAACGTCTCCGACAGCGAGTGCTCGCCCCCCCGGAGCACGTAGCTACCCGCACCCATGCTCCCCGGGATGAGGATAGGCTGGCCGACGTCGCGGTAGGCAGGCGGGAGTTCCGGTCGTCCGGCGGGGAACGCTCGCGTCGCACCCTTCCGGTGGACGTACAGTTCGCGTTCCTCGTGGTCGACGGCTTCGTCGTCTGCCACGGCTCGTCCCTCCGGGTCGACCCCGACCTCGTGGACCTCCTTCTTGCCGATGTTGTGCGCCACGTCGTAGAGCAGTTCCATCTCGTCGGTTTCCAGGCCGAACAGTTTCTCGAAGACCTGCCGGGTCTGGTGCATGACGAGCTGGCGATTGACCCACGCGAAGTTGATCGCCGCACACATCGCCCCGTAGTAGTCCTCGGCCAGTTGTGACCCGGCCGGCGCAGCGGCGAGTTCCCTGTCGGGCAACTGGTCGAGAAGCCCCTTGTGCCCCTTCTCTATCTTCCGGAGGTAGTCGGTACAGACCTGGTGGCCCAGGCCCCGCGACCCGCAGTGGATCAGGACGACTATCTGGTCTTCCGAGAGGCCAAAGTCCGCGGCCACGTCCTCGCGGTAGAGGTCGGTCACGCGCTGGACTTCGAGGAAGTGGTTCCCGCTCCCGAGAGAACCGACCTGGTTCTTCCCCCGGTCTTTGGCTTTCTGGGAGACCTTCGACGGGTCGGCGTCCCGCCGCCGTCCCTCGTCCTCACAGTGGTCGAGGTCGCTCTGGACCGCGAACCCGTGTTCGAGTGCCCAGTCGACACCACGGTTCAGGATCGCCTCCACGTCGTCTTTGCTGCCCTCGTAGACGCCGCCCCCGCCCAGCCCCGACGGTACGTTCGCGAACAGGGCGTCGACGAGTTCTTCCTCGCGTCCCTTCAGGTCGTCGTAGACGAGGTTTGTTTTCATCATCCTCACGCCGCAGTTGGAGACGACGAATCCGTTTGCGAGGAAGGTGTGGGCGTCGTTTGACACCCCGATATCGAAGACTGGTTTCTCTCCGACTTCGCGAATAGAGATGATCTCGGTTGGAATCGTTCCGTCGATGTTGACGGTCGTTTCTTCGCAGAATTCTTCGTAATCAGGGAAATCCGATCCTGGACGCGGCCGACCGGAGCGACCGCTCCAGATGCTCCGCTCGATGAACCGGTCGTTGATGTCGAACCGCGAGCGGATTTCGGCAGTAGCAGTCCCGCCATCGGCGAGGGCCTTGGCCTCCTCGGCGATCCGTTCCCGACGGCTGATCTCGCGCTCTTTCGTCCGGAGATACTGGACAGATTTCATCGCCTTCCGCTGTTTCTCGCCGTGGTATCGGTAGCCCACACGGGTGAAAAACCGTATCAGGTTCCGTGAGTCGTTTTTCACACCGAGTCGGAGCCGAACGGTCTCGTGTTCGCGGTTCGAGTCGGTTTCGAACGCTTCGATGCTGTTGGTCTCGATCCCGAGGCCGTCGAGAAACTCACTCATGTCCTCGAAGAACGTTCGACCGGCTGCAGCGGTGTTTTTCGTCCGCGTCTGGGAAACCTTCGGACAATAGAGGTTCTTGTCGTGTTGTGCAGCAGGCGCATTCATTTCGGCCCCAAAATACGCCGAGTAGAAGAGTGCCTTCTGCCAGTCGGTGAGTCGATCGAAGTAGTCCGGGGTCGTGAATCCCGATTCGACCTTCGGCCCCTCCGGAACACCGAGTTCGACGAAGAGCCGACGGAGTGACCGTGCCGTCGCCTTGAAACTGTACTCCGTAGTTTCGAACGTCTTCCCGTCTATCTCGTGATCCCGATCACGCTCGTATATCTTCGAGGGTTTGAACCCGAGAGCTCGAACATCCTCTCGTATCCGGTCCAGTTCATCCGGCTCGCCGTAGAACCAAGTCTGTCCGTTACCGGCGAACGCTCCGTCCCCGAGGAGATAACCGACGATCTTGAGAAGATGATTGAATTTCTCGTCTCTCGACTGTAGCGGGAGCAGCCCGCGTTTTTCGAGGGCTCTGACTGCCTGTGGATTCTCGTCAGTGAAGTCCTCGGCCGTCAGGACAGTAAACTCCTCCGGGTCCTCGTGTTCGATCCCTTCGAACGGTCTGACGTCGACGGTGTTACCCGGTTCGAGGTCGCTCACCTCGACCATCCCATCCGCCGTCTGAAATGGGTGGTCCGCAGTCGCCTCGATGGTGCGTCCAGTCGCTGTCTCGACCTCGTATACTGTTTTCTTTCCAGACTCGGTGAAAAGACGGATCTCGGAATCGACGAGAGCGTCCCCTGTCGCTACGACAGCCTTCTCGTCTTCGAATCTGTCTCGCAGACACTCGATCGGCAGCTTTCGACCGTGTGAGAGGCAAACGTCGGTGTCACCCGGCAAGCAATTGATGTCGTAGCCGATCGCTCCGGGCGAAATACAGCCGTTCTGGGTATCGATGCCGGCGACGCCGCCGACGGGGAAGCCGTAGCCCTGGTGGCCGTCGGGCATGCAGACGGCGTACTTCTGGATACCTGGGAGCTGCGTCGAGTTCTTCAATTGTTCGAGCGTCTTGTCGTCGCTTATCTCGTCCAGCAGCGACTCGCTGGCGAGGACCCGCGCCGGGACGCGCATGTCGCCCTCCCGGGGGATCTCCCAGACGAATTCGCGGACGCGTTCGAGAGTGACGTCGCCTGCGTCGTAGGTGGTCATATCGGATAGTCCGCGGTCTGTGCCGGAATAGGTTACGCTGTGTCGGTGTCCCCAGAGTTCGGGAGACGGCGGAGGACGGTCAGTCGCCGGCCGAGTCTGCGGACATCGCGCTCCGGTCGGCACGCGGACTGCGGGTCGCGAGCCAGGCATCGAGGGCGTAGGGGCCGCTCCCGAGGGTGAACACGGCAGAGAGCATCCCGAAGAGCGTGACGTGGGCGAGCACGGGGTCGTCGGGGAGTCCGAAGAGCGTCCCGACGAGGGTCAGGAAGGCGACGGCCGCGGCCCCGCGCGTGTACAACCCTGCGACGAGGAGGAGCCCGACCCCGATCTCTGTGAGCCCGGCGCCGACGACCCAGAGGCCAGCGTCGACGGGCAGGACCGCGGTGAGGTCGTACTTCTCGACGACCTGGACCGCGCGAGCGGGGTTGGCGAGTTTCTCGACGAGGCCGAGATACGCGAAGGCGACCCCGAGTCCGACGCGGAGGACTGTCGGTGCGTATCGCTCGAACCGTTCGAGCGCACCCCCAAAGCGTCTGGCGACGCGGTGGACAGGATCGACTCGACCGTAGTAGGTGCCCTTCCGCTCGGCGACTCGCCAGAGCATGTGGTCGGCGCTGGGCCGTCCGCCACCGAGGAGGCCGACAGCGAGAAAGCCCGGAACGTACTCGATGGCGAGTATCAGCGCGGGTTCGAGCGTCAGCGCGAGGAGGTACGCCCCGAGTCCGACTGCGGCGACGACGCGTGTCGCCAGTCCGAAGAGGACGAAAAAGCCGATCCCGACCTGCAGGAGTCGCGCGTCGGCGTGGACAGCAGGACTGAACAGGTAGCCAGCGAAGCCGGCACCGACGAGTGGTAACCCGATGCTCAGGCGGAGCATCCAGGGGACGTACTCGTCGTATTCGGCGAGTGCGTCCCGCAGGGCGGCGACGTCGGGGATCGCCGGGCGCACCCGCAGGTCGACAGCTACGAGCGCCAGCACCGTCAGCCCGCCACCGGCGACGAGCGCGGCGTTGAGCGGGACGGAGAACACGTCGGCGAGGAAGGCGAGGGCGTCTCCCGCCGCCGCAGGCGGGTCCGTGACGTAGTCGACGTGCGCGCGGACACGACCGGCGACGAGCGCGACTCCCGCGAGCGCCACGCAGAGGGTAGCAACCGACGACCGGGGACGACTGGTCATAGCGGAACTCGGTTCCGCCCGGACAAAATCCCCCCGACACGGCGCCGAGTCAGACGTCGAAGACGACGTACGCGTGCCACCCGTCGTCGGTCTCGGAGACGTCCATCTCGGAGTACGTGACGGCTTTCAGGTCGCGGGCGCTCACCCGGTCGAGCGGGACACCCCGCGCCGTGGCTTCGACGTGCCACTCTCCGTCGCCCGGGTCGGACCTGCCCTGGACAGACCCGGCGGGTGCGGTGACCCTCGCCTCGTTGTCGACGGGGAGGACGCCGCGGACGTCGCGCTCGTAGATGAGTTCGTCCAGGTAGTCGAAGAGCAACTGCTCGCGGCCCTCCGCGGTGACGGCGACGGAGAACCGGTCGCCGTCGGCCGGTATCTCGTCACACATCGCGGCGGCCATCCCGTCGGCGACGGCCCCGAAGACGGCGTCCAGCGTCTCACCCGTCGCCTCGACGGCGACGTCGGCAGTGTGGTCACGGAGTTCGAAAGGCACGGGGGTCACTCCTCCGAGTCGCGGTTCGAATCGTCGGTCGACGCGGGTTCCGTCGTCGCATCGTCGGTCGAGTCTCCTCGTTCGGCCTCTGTTCCGTCTCGGTCGGTGTCTCCCTCCACTCGCTCGTTCTCCTCGATCATGTAGTGGGTGGGTGAATCGTCGGTATCGGTGTCGACTTCCTCGGGGTCGCGTTCGGGGTGGACCGACGCGAAATCCCGGCGAGCCTGCGTCGTGAAGTCGTCGACGTTGTCTGCGGCCTGCTGGCGGATGGCCTGGAGGTCGACGAGTTCCTCGACGTCGTCACCCTCGGACTCGCCGGTCGCGACGCCGCTGGTGACGATCGAACGGATCCCCTGTTCGACGGTGAGATCGACGTCGTAGATGCGGTCGGCCGAGACGTGCAAGACGTAGCCACCCATCACCGGATTGGGCGCCATCGGGAGAAAGAGCGTGCGCATCCCCTCGTTGTCGGTCGCTCGCTCGACCTCTTCGGGGGCGTCTGCGGTCACGAACGCCAGGGTGTACGACCCCTCGACCGGGAACTCGACGAGTTTCACCTCCTCGAAACTCTGGGTGTCGTTCGAGAGGAGCATCTCGGTCATCTCGTTGAAACTCGTGTACACCGATCCCACCCCTGGAATGCGTGCCATCGCCGTGTCGAAGACGCGCTCCAGTTCGTCACCCTGGCGAAACTCCGCGACGGTCCCGACCACGAACACCAGAACGAGGAACGTCCCGAGCGCTATCAGTTCCAGCACGATCGGGTCGACCTCCGACCCTGTTCCGAGGAATTCGTTGATACCCGTCGCGAGCGGACTGACCGCACCGAGGAGGAAGTTCACGACGAACTGCAGGATGATCAGCGTGACGATGATAGGGATCGTCAGTGCGAAGCCGCTGATGAGGATGCTCCGCAACCGCTGTCGAAACGAGGAAGACGAGGGCTCGCCGCCTCCCCGGGGGACCGTCGCCGAGAGCAACGCCATATTCCACACTGCGTGGGAGTCGCTGAAAGGCTTACGACAGGTTCGGTGTCCCCACATCGGGGACCGAACGACTCCTTTCCGGTGGCCTTCCGAGACTGGCTCCACGTTGCTCGTCTTTCGAGCAGGACCTCGCTCCGCTCGGCCGGACGCCAGTCGACTCGCTACGCTCGTCGACTGAGCCCAGTCTCGCGTTGCTCGACTGGGCGCCGGAAGACTCCCTTCGGTCGCCTTCCGAGCATGGCCTCGCTCCGCTCGGCCATACGCCGAAAGACTCGCGTTGCTCGTCTTTCGAGCACGGCCTCGCTCCGCTCGGCCATACGCCGAAAGACTCGCGTTGCTCGTCTTTC
>Ga0207718_100145_pt1 | contig 87764 bp, 85 predicted proteins | sample A23M2SouthBayCA_FD_187749 | JGI IMG/M metagenome (GOLD analysis project Ga0207718, IMG submission 187749) | Aerobic enrichment media microbial communities from Eden Landing Ponds, California, USA - A23 M2 (SPAdes) | ecosystem: Environmental > Aquatic > Marine > Unclassified | place: Emeryville...
CGAGGTCAGGTGGGGATCGGGACGCTCATCGTGTTCATCGCGATGGTCCTGGTCGCCGCCATCGCCGCCGGTGTCCTCGTCGACACCGCCGGCTTCCTCCAGAGCAAATCACAGCAGACCGGCGAAGACAGCACAGACAAGGTAACCAACCGCGTCGAGGTCATCGACACCTACGGCGTCGTCCGCAACCTCACCGTCGACCAGCCCGTCTCGGGCGCGACCGACAACGCGCCCGACGACTACTACGTCGAGTACGGGAGCGAGTCCAACTCCACCTGGACGGACACCCACTTCTACGCGGCCCACGAGCTGAACTTCGTGCTGATGCGGTCGGCGGGCTCGGGCGACATCCAGCTCGACAAGGTCGTGCTGATGTGGCAGGGCCCCGACGGCGCAGAGGAGTTCACGCTCTCGGATTCGAGCTACAACGTCACCATCAACGACGTCGACGGTGCGGACAACAACGTCCTCAACGAGGACTCCGACCGCGCCCGCGTCGAGCTCACCCTCGACCCCCAGGACAGGGACAACGACCAGACCGCCGACAACGCGATGAAGGCGCTCCGGGCCGGCGAGGAGGCCACGCTGAAGTTCACCACCGTCTCGGGCGCGACCGTCCGCAAGACGGTGTCGATGCCCTCGACGTTCCCCAGCAAGGACGGCGCCATCGTCGAACTGTAACGGCGTCGAAGTCGGTTCTTTTTCGGCTCGCCACGACCCGGAGCGGCGGCGCCGGTGACGCATCGCCCGCCCGTGCGCGGCCGTCGCTCGGGAAGCGAAACGGGCGAAACCGACGCCAGCAGCGAGCGGGCCGGAGTGAGCCAGTCGCGAGAACGGTGTGGGGACGCGGTCGAGACGGCGGGCGGCGTTACTCGAACTCGCCGCCGGCGCCCTCGTCCCCGAACCAGGGCGGCGACTCGCCGACCATCGAGAAGCCCGCGGCCTGCTCGTAGACCTTGATGCCGCCGTGGTCGATCTCCAGCGGGAACATGGAGTTCTTGATCGACTGCTTGCGCATCTTGGCGACCCAGATGTAGCGGTTGCTGGTCGCGCCGGCGGGGCTCTGGATGAGGTAGATGTTCCCGTCGGTGAGGAAGTTCTCCAGGCCGATCTCCGTCTCGGGGAAGATGGCCGACTGTTCGGTCGTCAGAAGCGAGGTGAGCCCGCTGCCCTTCAGGATGTCGATGAACTTCAGGAGGTACTGGCGCTGTTCCTTCTCGTCCTCGAAGAACAGCTGGAACATCGTCAGCGAGTCGAGCACCAGGCGCTCGTAGTTGGTGTCCTGGAGGTCGTCGAGGATGCGATCGAGCGTCGAGGAGAAGTCGCCCTCCCGGAGGAGCGTGTGCTTGTCGTACACCTTGATCCGCCCCTCCTCGACGTAGTCGTCCCACTTGTCGAAGCCGATGGAGTCGGCGGCCTCGCTGATGTCGTCGGCGGTCTCCTCGAAGGTGAGGTAGATGCCGCCCTCGTCGAACATGTCGACGCCGTTGTAGAGATACTGTAGTCCGAGGATACTCTTCCCCGTCCCCGGGTTACCGCTGATGAGGACAGCCGCGTCCTTGACGATACCGCCGTTGAGAATCGAGTCGAGGCCATCGATTCCGGTTTGTACGAGTTCGGGCATACGAGATTAGGCTCCGTTGGATCGGTCGATGTCGGCTGTAGACGCCCGACCCGGATAACTTTTCGTGCGCGTTCGGGGCGTGACGTCGCTCTATCACCCGGCCTTCGCGCCGAGGAGTTAACCGTTGCGTTCCGGAGCTACCCCCCCGCAAAACCGCCCCGCGGACGGGCGTTATCAGCTCCGATAAACAGGTGCGAACCTTCATGTAACGAAGACCGAAACCGGAGTAGCAATGTCACACCTTCCACGGAGTCGAGACCCGGAGCCGCCATGCGGCCGGGTTTCGGTGACCGCCGCGCCGCGCTCGCGGGGCCCGAACGCCCGCGACCGTGGACCCGCGTCACGGAGGCGAGACGGATGACCGTGCTGGACTGGCTGGGCGACGATTCGACCGAACCCGACGAGCCGGACGACGGACTGGCGGCCGACGGTCTCGGGTTCGACGAGGACCTCGACGCCGACGGCGGTGACGGGGGAGACGACGACTTCGGCGAGTTCGGCGACGACCTCGACGGGGACGACGACTTCGGCGGCGGGGGCGGCGACGACTTCGGCGACCTCGGCGGCGACTTCGGCGGCGGGGGCAGCAGCGAGGAGATCGCCCAACTCGAAGACCGGGTCGGCGAACTCGAAAACGAGGTCAGCGCGATCTCCTCCAGCGTGAGCACGGTTCGCGAGGAGAACAAACAGATCGGCGAGACGGTCGACGAACTCGACGACACCATCCGCAAGCTACTCGACATCTACGAGATGGTGACCCGGGGGATCAACCCCTTCGTCGACGACGCCCAGGCGATGGGTGGACTCGACGCCGACGGCGCGTTCGGCATCTTCGACTCCCCGCAGGAGGAGTCCAACGACGACCTGGACTCCTCGGTCGCCGACGCCGACGCAGAGACGTTCTTCGACGACGACTTCGGCGAACTCGACGCCGAGGGGGACGCCGCGGAGGCCGAGATGGCCGCCGAGGACGAACTGGTCGAGAACCAGCGGGACGTCCCCGGCGAGGAGGATCTGGACGCTGGGGGTCAGGCCGACGACGGCGACGAGTCGTTCGACGACGACGGCGGCGCCGGCGCCTCGTTCGACGACCTCAAGGCCGAATACGAGGAGAACGAGGGCGACTGGGTAGAAGAGGACGGCGAGGAACCCGCCGTCGAACCCGAGGACGGGGCAGTCGACGCCGAGGCGCTCGACGACGACGGGATCGAGACCGGCGAGACCGACCCGACCGGCGAGACCGAGGACGACGAGGACCTCGCGGCCGAGATCGCCCAGCTCGAGGAGCGGCCCGAGGAGCAGGCGGTGGACGGGGAGTCGAGCGAGGCGGCGGAACCGGACGTCGAATCCGACGCCGAGGACGAGGTCGAACCGGCCGCCGAGACCGAACCGGCCGCCGGGGACTCGGCGAGCGAGGAACTCGGCGCGACCGACGTGGACCCGGCGGGCGACGTAGACCCGGCGGGCGACGAGGCGGAGACGCAGAGCGAGACCGTCGACACGGACGCGACGATGTTCAACGAGGGGGGCGACGCCGACTCGGTGTACCTCGCCTCGATGCCGGCGAGCTACCTCGCCGAGTTCCTGGTGCTGGAGTGGGTGGAGTACCTCGTCGAGGTCGGCGGGGTAGTCGGCGCCCAGCGCGCCCTCCGCCAGTACGAGGACCTCGGCTGGATCTCGGGACCGGTTCGCGTCGAGCTCACCGCCTACCTCGACGGCGTGACGGCCGACGCCGACGCGTTCGGCTCGGCCGGCGGCCAGCTCGACGTCGAACAGCACACCACGAGCCTCACGTACATCAGCCGTCTCGCGGGCGACGTGACGTGGTCGCACGACGAGTCCGCTATCAACGGAGGGAGCTCGGATGGGATTCGGGGTTAGCGGTGCCACGGCCATCATCTTCCTCGGCCTCCTCGTCGGGTCGGTGACCCTCTATACGGCCGCCGACGCCTCCTTCGAGAACGTCGAGGAGGCGACCGGCGACCGCGGCGAGCGGCTCCTGGAGCGGCGCAACGTCGCGATCAACGTCACCATGGCGCAGTTCGAGACCAACCAGGGGATCACCCTGCGCGTGGAGAACACGGGGAGCGAGCCGCTGTCGGTCAACGAGACGACCGTGCTCGTGAACAACAGCTACCGGTCGACGGCCGGCGCCACCGTCCTCGGGACGAGCGGGACCCGAACCGACCTCTGGCTGCCCGGCGAGGTGCTCGAAGTGACCTACGACGACCAGTACGCGCCGACCCGGCTGACGGTCGCCACCGCGTACGGCGTCGCCGAGTCGACGAACGTGACGGTGGTGTCGTAGATGGCGGACGTCTCCGTCCCCAGTCTCCTGCTGTTCATCGCCAGCATCGTGATCGCCGCGGGCGTCGCGGGCGTCCTCGTCGACACGGTGACCGGCATCTCCGGCGCGCTCGACGACCGGGGGGCCGATCTGAGCAAGGAGGTCCGAACCGACGTCGAGGTGATCAGCGACGAGGGCACCGACGTCTACGACGAGGGCGCGGGCAACCTCACGGTGTACGTCAAGAACACCGGGTTGCGGACGGTGCCGTCGACCGTCGACGCCGTCGACGTGCTGCTCGACGGACGGTACCAGACGTCCACCTCGATGTACGTGGTCTCCGGTGACGATTGGGCGCCCGGCGAGGTGGTCCAACTGTCGGTGACGGGGCTGTCGCTGACGACCGGCGACCACCACCTGACCGTCATCGTCGACGGCGACGAGGAAGTGTTCCGGTTCAGACACGAGGCGTGATCGACTCATGAACGACCCACACTCGATCGACGACGACTCGACGACAGTCGCGCGGCGACGGATGTCCGCCGTGCGGCGAAGGACGGCCGCGCGACCGATCACCGTCGCACGGCGAAGTACGGCCGCGCGACCGATCACCGTCGCGCGGCGAAGGACGGCCGTGCGACCGATCACCGTCGCGCGGCGAAGGACGGCCGCGCGACCGATCACTGGAGGACACCAATGAGCGACCGACACTTCGACCTCGGCATGGCGGAGCACGACCGGCTGAAAAAGGAACTCGGGGGCGGGATCCCCCGCGGCGCCATCGTCCTCATCGAGGGCGACTACGGCGCGGGCAAGAGCGTCATAAGCCAGCGGTTCAGCTACGGACTCACCCAGGAGGACAACACGGTGACGCTCATCTCGACCGAACTGGACACGCGGGGGTTCCTCGACCAGATGCACTCGCTGGAGTACGACATGGTCAAACCCCTGTTGAACGAGGAGTTCCTCTTTCTCGCCGCCGAGATCGACTCCGGCGGGAGCATCCTCTCGGGCGGGGAGGAGACCGATCGTAAGGACCTGCTCCGGCGGCTGATGGAGGCCGAGACGCTGTGGGACGCCGAGGTCATCATCGTCGACACCTTCGACGCCATCCTCCGAAACGATCCGAAGTTCGAGGCGCTCGTCCGCCAGAACGAGGAGCGCCAGGCGGCCCTGGAGATCATCTCCTTCTTCCGGGAGCAGACCTCGCGGAACAAGACCATCGTGCTCACGGTCGACCCCTCGACGGTCGACGAGGAGGCCATCGGGCCGTTCCGCTCGATCGCCGACGTCTACCTGCAACTGGAGATGGTGGAGGTCGGCAACGACGTCCGGCGGAACATCTTCGTCAAGCGCTTCGCGGGGATGGGCGAACAGGTCGGCGACCGCATCGGCTTCTCGGTGCGCTCGGGAATCGGCATCGTCATCGAGTCGAGGAGCGTGGCGTAGATGGCGACCGAACACGGCTCCGCGGCGCTCTCGGACGACCTCAGGGAGGTCGCCACCGAGTGGGGGCACCTCCGCGACCACCTGAAGCGATTCAAGCAGATCACGGGGGAGTTCCCGATGCTGATCGACGAGGCCAGCGGCGACTACGAGTCCCGCCGGCCGAACGTGCTCTACCCCGTCGGCGGCCCGATCTTCTGTCAGGTGTACGGCAACGTCGGCGAGCCGACGAAGTACTACGCCATCGAGCCCGAACTGGACCAGGAGGAGATGGCCGTCTTCGACACGGTCAAGGACAAGCTACTGGAGCACAGCGTCTCGAAGGCCGCCCCCGAACACGACGACGACTACGAGGACCGCATCGAGGGGCTGCTCGACGAGATCGTCACCGTCGTCACCCCCGAGGAGGAGCGGGAGGAGCCGAGCCTGTTCGACCAGGTGATCAACCGACTCGACTTCGGCCGCATCCGGGTGACCGACCAGACCTACCAGAAGATCAACTACCGGCTCGTCCGCGACATCGTCGGGCTCGGCCCGCTGGAGCCGATTATGCGCGATCCGGCCAACGAGGACATCCACGTCATCGGCCCCCAGCAGGTCGACGTCGACCACGGGGTGTACGGCCTGATCGAGACCACGGTCGAGTGGGACGACGAGGACCAGTTCGACAACTGGCTGCGCAACATGGGCGAGCGGATGGGCGATCCAGTGTCCGACGCCCACCCGATCGTCGACTCGACGCTGCCCGACGGGTCGCGTATCAACATCATCTACTCCGACGACATCTCGCTGAAGGGCTCCTCGCTCACGATCCGCCAGGGCGACGACGTGCCCCTGTCGGTGTTCCAGATCACCAAGTGGGGGACCCTTTCGCCGGAACTGTGCGCGTACCTCTGGATGGCCCTGGAGAACGAGCGTACGGTGTTCGTCGTCGGGGAGACGGCGTCCGGGAAGACGACGACGCTCAACGCCGTGATGTCGTTCATCCCGCAGGACTCGAAGATATACACCGCCGAGGACACCGCAGAGGTGCTCCCGCCCCACGACACGTGGCAGCAGCTTCTGACCCGGGAGGGGCGCGGCTCCGAATCCGAGGTCGACATGTTCGACCTCGTGGCGGCCGCGCTGCGTTCGCGCCCCGACTACATCGTGGTGGGGGAGGTCCGCGGCGAGGAGGGTCGCATGGCGTTCCAGGCCGCCCAGACCGGCCACCCGGTGATGCTCACCTTCCACGCCAGCGACATCGTCTCGATGATTCAGCGCTTCACGGGGGACCCGATCAACATCCCGGAGACGTTCATGGACAACGCCGACATCGCGCTGTTCCAGAACCGGGTCAAGCGCGGCAACGACATCCTGCGCCGCGTGACGTCGGTCCAGGAGATCGAGGGCTACTCGAAGGAGATGGGCGGCGTCGTCACCCGGGAGGCGTTCTACTGGGATCCCGTCGAGGACGAGATCGTCTTCCAGGGCATGAACAACTCCTTCATCATGGAGGAGAAGATCGCCACCCTGCTCGGGTACGACGACACCCGAAAGATCTACGAGGACATCCAGTTCCGCGCGGAGATCGTCAGGCGGGCCATCCAGGAGAACATCCTCGGCTACCACGAGGTGAACGAGCTCATCGAGAGCTACCAGCTCGACGGCACCGAGGGACTCCCCTTCGACATGGCACGGGTGGATCACTGAACTGATGAGCGAGCAACGCAACGCGAAATCGTCGGCGGTCCAGGCGGGAGCGTTCGTCAAGGACCTCCTCCAGGCCTACGAGAAGATGCCGATGGGCATCCGCCGCTACGCGTTGACGGTGCTCGCCCCCGCGGTGGGCTGCTTTCTCCTCTTCCTGGTCGGATCGATCTTCCTGCCGCTGCAGTTGCTCGTGCGGGTGCCGGTGTTCCTGTTCGGCGCGCTGGTGCTGGGGGCGGCGGTGCTGTACCCCCGCCTGCGCATCGAGCAGGTGCGAACCGGCCTCGAACGACAGCTCCACCTCTTTATCACGCACATGACCGTGCTCTCGACGACCAACATCGACCGCATCGAGGTGTTCCGGACGCTGGCGCGCGAGGAAGAGTACGACGAACTGGCCGTCGAGGTCAACCGGGTCGCCCAGCTGGTCGACACCTGGAACCAGTCGCTCGACGAAGCCTGCCAGCGCCGCGCGCGCGAAGTCCCCTCGAAGCCGCTGGGCGACTTCCTCGACCGGCTGGCGTACTCGCTGAACGCGGGCCAGGACATCGGCGACTTCCTGCTCGGCGAGCAGAGCGCCATGATCCGGAAGTACGTCACCGTCTACGAGAGCGTCCTCGGCAACCTCGAAGTGATGAAGGACCTGTACGTGTCGATGATCCTGTCGATGACGTTCGGCATCGTCAACGCCATCGTCCTCCCCATCCTGACCGGCACCGACGCCACGGTGACGATCTCGGCGGTCATCGTGCTGTTCGTGTTCGTCCAGCTCGGGTTCTTCTACGTCATCCGGACCATGGCGCCGTACGACCCGCTGTGGTACCAACAGGAGGAGTACCGCACGAAGGCCGACCGGCAGATCGACATGACCCTCTACGGCGCGTTCGTGGTGTCGATGCTGCTCATCGGGCTGATCGCCGGCGGGTGGCTCGGCTGGTTCGGGCTCGGCTTCGGACAGTTCATCCTCGACGTGCCGATCCCGATCCTGCTCGCCGCGCCGCTGACGCCGCTGGCGGTGCCGGGGCTCGTCGCCCGCCGCCACGAGAACCGCATCAAGGAGCGCGACGAGGAGTACCCCGGCTTCATCCGGGCGCTCGGGGCGAGCGAGACCGCCAAGCAGTCGACGACGACGGAGGTGCTCCAGACGCTACGCGAGAAGGACTTCGGCATCCTCACGACGGACATCGAGCGGCTGTACACCCGCCTGCGCATGCGGATCGAGCCCGAGCGGGCCTGGTTTTACTTCACCGCCGAGTCCTCCTCGTTCCTGATCCAGAAGTTCAGCGAGATGTACCTCATGGGCCGACAGATGGGAGGCGAACCGAAGCAACTGGGCGAACTGATCAGCCGGAACATGAGCCAGGTCAACCAGCTCCGCCGGCAGCGAAAGCAGGCGACCGTGACGCTCATCGGGGTGCTGTACGGGATCACCGCCTCCGCGTCCTTCGCCTTCTTCATCGGCCTGGGCGTGGTGGAGGTGCTCGCGAAGCTCTCGACCCAGATGAACGTCGGCCAGCTCGACTTCGGGACGTTCATCTACGCCAGCGCCTACAACATCCCGCTCATCGAGTACCTGCTGACGCTCATCATCCTGTTCAACGCCCTGCTGTCGTCGCTGATGATCCGGCAGGTCGACGGCGGCCACAACGTCAACGCCTACCTGCACTTCGTGTTGCTGACCTGGATCGGCTGCGTGCTCGCGGTCGCCACGACCCACCTGACGGAGGCGTTGATCTCCGTATGAGTGAGATCGACTCCGACATCACCGGCTCGCAGAAGGCCGCTCAGTCGGGGGGCCAGCGGATGGAGGAGAACCAGGTCGTCGCCCAGGCCCAGCGCGAGACCGAGCAGGCGGAGAAGCGACGCCAGCGCGACGGCCCGCGGAAGATCACCGAAAACGAGACGCTGGTGGTCGACTTCATGGCGAACTTCGTCGCCGGCGGGAACGACGCCTCCTACGACCTGGTGCGCGGGCGGGTGCTGATGAGCAACCGCCGGCTGATCCTGGTCACCGCCGACAACCGAACCGTCGTCCCGATCACCTCGATCTTCGACATCGCGGTGGGGCAGGTGCCCCCGGAGGTCGAGGAGTTCTTCGACCACACCGTGATGGTCGGCTACGTCGTGGGCGATCAGCGCCGGACGGCCGTCGTCGGCGGCGACCGCGAGACGATCGAGAAGTTCTCCCTGCTGCTCTACCGGGCGGCGCTCAACGGCTCGACGGCGCTGGTGAAACACCCCGCCGAGATCGGCGGGCGCGTGATGGATTCGCCGATGCGGACGGCGGATCTGCACCTCGACCCCCACACCGTCGTCTTCCCGGGCAACGACCAGCTCGGCGAGACCGAAGGCCCCTTCGAGATCGACCTCGCGACGGTCGTGTTCTTCGAGGTGCTCGAACGGACCATCGACGACGAGAAGCGGCTGGTGCTGTCGGTGCGTCACGTCGTCGACGGCCAGACCGTCACCTCCGAGGTGTCGATCCCCTCGCGGCGCAAGATGAACATCCTCGGCCGGTACCTCCGCCAGATGTACTTCTACATCAAGACCTCCGTCCGCGACATCGAACTCGACGAGAAGGAGGTCGAGGTGCTCGTCGGGCTGTACTCCTCCGGACCCGACATCGACCTGGCGCCCCTGCTCGGCGTCGAACAGGCCGAACTCGACCACCTGCTGGAGCTGCTCCACGAGGACGGCCTCATCGACGAGCCGAGCGAGCCCTGCGACCTCACCCCGCAGGGCCGGTTCCTGGTCAACGAGGAGATCGAGGACGTGAACGCCTGATCGGCGTGAGGCCGGGCACGGTTCGGGTGACGACGGTGGCGGGGGTCACTCCTCGAACTGGCGGTCCGCCCGCCCCTGCCCCCGTGCCGTGGTACCGAACACCCTTCGACGTGGCACAGGGGTCGACCGACGGAGCGGCGACCCCCACGGTCGGCCGGTCGCGGGCCCGCCCGGATCGCCGTCTCCTGCCGGTACAATCGGCGTCTCCTGCCCGCGCAAGCCCACCATATTTCCGCCCGAACGTCCCTTCAGTTAGTGTGTCGTCCGAGCGTTCAGACCGCTGTGGCCACCGGCTCGAAGTCGGGCAGATCGAGGATGGGTTCCCCTCCGATCCCTGCGAGCGTCCGGTCTGGGAGAACCACGACCGGGACGAAGACTACGAGAAGTGCATCTGGCACGTGCCGATCGACGGGAAGACCGTCGAGATGATCGAGGAGGCGGAGTCGGAGCCGGAGGAGGGAGGCAACTTCAACGGGGCCTATCTCAAGGGGGCCGAACTGCTGAACGCCAGCTGGTTCCAGGGGGCGTCGCTGATCGGCGCGGAACTCAGTGAGGCGAACGTCAAGGGCGTCGACTTCGAGGACGCGGACCTGACGCTGGCGACGCTGCGGAACCTCAACGCGCTGGGCGCGGACTTCGAGGGGGCGAACCTCGAGGGGGCGACGCTCATGAACGCGGACCTCCGCCGGGCGACGCTAGACGACGCGCGACTCCACGAGGCCGTGCTGACCGACGCCCACATCGCGGGCGGGACGTCGATGGGAAACGTCAACTTCTACGACCTCCAGGACGCGCCGCCCGATCTCGTCGAGAGTCAGCCCCTGGAGGCCGCGGCGTGGGTCTACCGGCAACTCCAGAAGCTGTACCGCGACAACGGGCTGGCCCTGCTGGCCCGGCGCAGCTACTACCTGGAGAAGGACGCCCGGCGGCGGCTCTCGTGGAAGCAGGGGAAGTACGCCGACGCGATCAAACGGGAACTCTCCCGGTGGGTGATGCGCTACGGCGACAGCCCCTACCGGGTGCTCCTCACCGGACTCGCGGTCATCGTCTTCTTCGCGATCATGTACCCGCTCACGGGCGGGATCATGGAGACCCAGGGCGAACAGAGCCTGACCTACCAGATCAAGAACCCCGAGGAGGCCCCTCAGTGGTGGTTGGCCCGCGTGATGCTCAAGAGCCTCTACTTCAGCGCCGTCACCTTCACCACGCTCGGTTACGGGGACATCCAGCCGATCGGCGCCTGGGCCCGGTTCATGGCGGGGATCGAGGCCCTGCTGGGGTCGATGCTCGCGGCCCTGCTGGTGTTCGTGCTCTCCCGGCTGGTGACGTGGTGACGCGACACCCCCTCGGGACGAACACGGGCGACCGCGGTCTCGGCACTTCGACCGACTCACGTCCCGACGCTCCGACCGATTCCCGTCTCGGCACCCCAACCTACTCCCGTCTCGGACCGGGTGTTCCAGTGTGAACGAGAACGATCGCATCGACGAGATCACGGGGCGGCTGGACTGGAGCGTGCGGGCCCTGCAGATGGGCATCGCCGTGTTCCTGGTGTTGATCCTCGTCGTCGGCGTGGTGAACCTGGTGGCGACGGTCGTACAGGCCGCCGCGTCGGTCGAACTGCTGGGCTACGCGAACGCGATCGGTCTCATCTCCACCACGATCGACATCGTCCTCTACCTGTTCATCGTCATCGAACTCTACCGGACGATTATCGCCTACGTGACCACCCGGAACGTCGTCCGGGCGGTGATCCACGCCGGGCTCATCGCCGTCGTCCGACAGATAATCATCTTCAAGCCCGGCGAGATGGAGACGACCGAGCAGGCGCTCATGACCGCCGGCATCTACTTCGTCCTGCTGATCGCGCTGCTCGCGGGGTTCTACATCGTCCACCGCATGGCCGACGAAGAGGAGTGAGCCCCGAGGTGACCGCCGTCCGCCGGTCGGGGTCGCGCGGCCGGTTCGAGCGAGGGTGTTTACCGATTCGGTAGTTACGAGGCGGTGTGGGTTCAGAACGCTCCGACGAGAGAGACGAGGGGAACTCCCCGCTGGAACGTCTCGTCGACGTCCTGTGGCTGCTCCCCTGGCCCTGACGGGGCTCCGACGACATCGGGAGGAACTCGTTACTCTGCGTCGGTCGACTCGGAGGGCGGTGCGTCGGTCGACTCGGAGGGTGATACTCGTGTCCGGATCCGGTGTGAATCCGGGTCGTAGTCGAGTACGCCGAGGCCGTCCATCAGGGGCAAGTGTTTGTGGTGGAGGTCGATCCGTACGCGGCCCATCATTCCCTCGTAGTCTGCATCCAGCGCCTCCTCTCGTGCGACAAGTTCGGTGGCCAGCGACTCCAGATCGATCGGCGCGGTCGCGTCGGCGAGGACGTCGAGGACCCGTTGCCGTCGTGCGTCAGCGAGCAAGCGATGCCGCTCGCTCTGGGTCAACCCCCTCAGCGCCGGATGGTCGTCGGTGTGGCCGCGGCTTGATTTGGACATAGTAGATTCACCGGGGTCGGTGGCGTACTTCGAGAAGACGTCCTACACCGATAAGAGCAGGCCAAAATATATTAGGTCCGTTCGGGACCCGCGCTGGAGGGAGCGTCCGGAGACGCGTCCGGGGCGCGAGATAGACGCCCGACTGCCGTGGGCGACCGCTGACCCCGCCGACCGCGCGTCGCATGTGCCATCGGCGGAACACGGATGGGTGCCGATCCCCGGAAGCGGGACTCGTTGACCGACGCGTTGTGCGCGGCGCTCGCCATAGAGCGGCGCTCGCGCGCGGTGACCTCGACAGTACGCTGCACTGTCCGCCGGAACGGACGTCAGACGGGTCGTCGACGCCGTCCACGAGATCTACCCGAGCGCGGAACTCCAGCGGCGGACACAGACCGTCCAGAAGCGCGGCGAGTCCCGACAGACCGAGAGCGGCTAGCGGGGGTCACCGACTGACGGCGAACCGCCCTCGAGATCGCCTACTACGCGGGCTTCTTCGAGTGGCCGCGGGGGGCCTCCGGCGCGGAGGTCGCGAACCTGATGGGCGTGGCCCCCGACGTTCCACCATCCCCTCCGGAAGGCCGAGGGGAAGGTGTTCGACGGCGTGTTCGCGTGACCGCCGGCGGGCGACGGGGACGCGTCCGGCGGGTGGCCGGGGGGCGACGCGTCCGGCGTCGACGGTCAGTCGTCCCGCATGTCCGGCGGCAGGAGGTTGGGAATGCCGTCCTCGATGGGGTAGACCTCGCCGGTGACGGTGCCGATCAACCGTCCCTCGACGATCTCGTCGCCGTCCCGTTCGTCGACCTCGAGTTCGAGGTCGCTCTTGTCCAGCGGATCGCAGAGGATGTCCACGAGGGATTCCTTCATCACGCGACGCGAGGGCGCGGTCGTTAAAAAGGGTACCGGGGTCGGCGGTGCGGGCGGTCGGCCGCGGCGCCCCAATCGACGTCGCGGGCGGTCGGCCGCGGCGTCCCAGTCGACGTCGCGGGCGGTCGGCCGCGGCGTCCCAGTCAACGTCGCGGGCAGTGAGCCGCGGCGTCCTCAGACCGACTCCCAGGGGTCCTGCAAGTGGACCGTCTCGGCGCGGTCGGGGCCGACGCCGACGGCGTACACCGGGGCCTCGACCTCGGCTTCGAGGTAGGAGAGATACTCGCGGGCTTCCGCCGGGAGGGCGTCGTAGCCCGCCTCGGCGACGGCGGCCCAGTCGACCTCGGGCCAGGGGTCGAACGAGCGGAGGATCGGTTCGCAGTCGCCCCAGCGCTCGGTCGTCGCGGGCATCGTTTCGAGGGTCTCGCCGTCGTGGTCGTAGGCGTGGCCGACCTTCACCTCGTCGAGGCCGGCGAGCACGTCGAGGTGATTGACCGCGATGCCGGTGAAGCCGTTGGCCCGGGCGGCGTGCCGGAGCATCGGCACGTCGAGCCAGCCGATCCGGCGGGGGCGGCCGGTGACGGTGCCGAACTCGCCGCCGCGCTCGCGGATCTCGTCGGCGAGCGGTTCGTCGTCGCCGGTGAGTTCGGTCGGGAGCGGGCCGGTGCCGACCCGGGAGAGATACGCCTTGACGACGCCGACGACCTCGCCGCGCCCGACGACGGTAGGGCCCACGCCGGTGCCGGTCGAGGCGCCGCCGGCGGTGGGGTTCGAGGAGGTGACGTAGGGGTAGATGCCGTGGTCGATGTCGATCGAGGTGCCCTGGGCGCCCTCGAACATGAGGTTCTTGCCGTCGACCCGCTGCTCGTAGAGGAAGTCCCCGCAGTTGACGGTCATGCCCTCGCGCGCGAGGCGCTCGCCGATGGCACGGAACTCCTCGTAAAGGGCGTCGAGGTCCAGTTCCTCGCCGGCGTCGAGGCCGTAGACGTCCTCGACGATCGCCCGCTTCTGGGGGACCACGTACTCCAGGCGGTCGCGGAGGACGTCGGGGTCGAGCAGGTCGCCGATCCGGACGCCCCGCCGGCCGGCCTTGTCCTCGTAGGTGGGGCCGATTCCCCGCCCGGTGGTGCCGGCGTCGAGGTCGGTGTCGCTTTTCGCCTCCTCCTCGATGCCGTCGAGGCGGCGGTGGTAGGGGAGGATCACGTGCGCGCGGCGGGCGACGCGGACGTCGGGGTCGAGCCCGCGGTCCCGGAGCGCGTCGATCTCGTCGAACAGCGTGCGCGGGTTGACGACGCAGCCGTTGCCGAGGACGCCGACCTTGCCCCGGACGGCGCCGCTCGGCACGAGCGAGAGCTTGTACTCGTCGCCGTCCTCGACGACGGTGTGGCCCGCGTTGTCTCCGCCCTGGTAGCGGACGACGACGTCGGCGTCGCCGCCCCAGAGGTCGACGAGGGCGCCCTTGCCCTCGTCGCCGAGCTGCGAGCCAACGATGGTGACAGTCATGATCGGTCGTTCCGCGGCGTGTGCTTTACCCGTTACGGTCCCCGCACGCGCCGGGACAGGGGGACGGAACCCCGCTCGTCGCCCGGCCGGCCCGGGTTGGGCCCCGCTGCGAGCCGGCGTTCGCCTCCCCGACCAGAAACGTTAACCCCTACCACCATCGAACCGAGTTCGAGGGAGGCCATTTTCCGCGTCGGAGGGCAACGTTTAAAAGGTGCGAAGACAAGTTAACAAATGGCATGATAGATCGACTTGAGAAGGAAGTGGATATGTTGGAACGCCATCTGCAGGTCTTGAAGATGGTGATCGAAAACGAGCCGATCGGCATCGTGAAGATGTCGAACGAGACCGGCTATCCACACCACAAGGTTCGCTACTCGCTCCGCGTCCTCGAGGAGGAGAACCTCATCGAGCCCTCCAGCCAGGGGGCCATCACGACCGAGCGCACCCAGGAGTTCGTGGACGAGCTCGACGACAAACTCGACGACATCGTCGACAAGCTCCAGACGATGAAGATCGAAGACCCCGCCGAAATCGAGAGCTAAACCCGCGACGAACTTGGTTTGCGTGCCACGTGGACACGGGCACGTCGACCTAGCCCCTGCTCGCGTAGACGCTCGAAACGCGGAGCCGTAGCCCGTGCCGGCGGAAACCGCCTCTCGACGAGCCGGCTGGCGCGACGCACTACGGTGAGTCGGAAAGCGCTCACAGGTCGGGACCGTCGACGGAGCGCGACGGGTCGTCGCGGTCGACGGAGCGCTACAGGTCGGGGAAGTTGACGTAGAACTCCTCGTTGCGCGCCTCGACCAGCACGAGGTGGAAGCCCTGTTTTCGCGACAGTTTGACGAAGCTCTTGCGCTTGCTCCGGGAGAGCAGGCCGCCGCCGGTCGCCTCCGCCGACGCCTCCAGGGCCTCGGGTTCGAAGTAGCTCGACGTGACGACGAACGCCGCCCCGAGGGAGTCGTCGGCAGTGGCGATGTCGCGCCCGCCCTCCACGACGGTCCGGACCATGCCCGCCCGCGCGGGGTCGCGGTCGTCGTTGAGGTTGGCGACGACGAGCGGATCGCCCATCCCGTCCCAGAGGACGACGTCGAACTCGTTGTCGGCGACGCCGTCCGCGGTCTCGACCGACACCGTGCCGCGGAGTTCGATCCGATCGACCCGCGGGATGGCGTCGTACAGGCCCTCGAGGGCCTGCTCGTTGCCGGTGTCGCGGATCTCGTACGGGAGTCGCCGGACGAGCCAGTCGACGAAGCGGTACTCCATGGTCCCGTGGAGGAACGACTCGTAGGCCTCCCCGTCGACCGCGAGGCTCTCGGTGTCGAAGGTGGTGTGGTACTCCAGGCGCAGGTTCCCGTCGATGGCGGCGGCGTCGATCGTCGGGTCCTGGACGTCGGCGAGCGTGGGAGCGCTCTTGTCGCCGTAGCGGACGAAGAGGTTCGTCCCCTCCAGGGCGGCCGCGCGCCCCATCGTCCGGTCGTGGGCCGGTTCGTCGTCGAACCCGAGTTCCTTCCCCTCCAGTTCGCGTTCGAGGTCGGCCACCGTCGATTCGAGTTCGTCGACGCGCTCCTGAAGACGGTCCCGTTCGGCCTCCAGTTCGTCGCGGGCCTCGGTCGCCGCCTCCAGTCGCGACTCCAGTTCGTCGCGTTCGGTCGCGAGTTCGTCGCGCTCGGCTTCGAGTTCGTCGCGTCGCCGGGTCGCGGCCTGTAGCTGCTCGCGAAGCTGGTTCCGGGCGCCCGCGTCGGCGGGCTGGCGCGAGCGGGTGCGGTCGCCGGGGCCCGTCACCCGGCGCGGGGACCGTGGGCGGGTGGACGACGTGGCGTTCGCGTCCGTCGAGCGCCCCGTCGGGTCGCTCTCGCCCTGGGAACGGTGCGACTCAGCGCGGGCCGACGCGTCCGCGCCGGCCTGCCGGCGGGGACCGTTCCGCCGGGACCGCGAGGCGGCCTCCGAACTCGTCTCGTCGGGGTCGAGCGCCGGGATCGACTTCGCCTCGCGCCAGCGCTCCTCCTCGGAGAACACGTCCCCGTCGGCGGGAGCGTCGGCCGCCGCGGCGGCCACGGCCGGACGCTCCATCCCCGCGGACGGCTCGTCGCCCGTCACCGCGTCGCCGTCCCCGTTCGTTCCGGGGCCGGCCGGTTCGTGGCTCGCCGCGGCGCCGGACGCGTCGGGGGGCGTCGGGTCGGCGTCGGCTGCGTCGGTTGCGTCGGTGACGCCGGCGTCGTCCCCGTCGCCGCCGAACGTCACGGCCTCGGGTTCCGTCCCCGCCTCCGCGGCCGGCTCTTCGGGCGAGGAGTCACCGTCGGCGTCGGCGACGGACGCGTCGCCGTCCCCGCTCTCGCCCGCCGCGTCGACGTTCACGGCCGATTCGGCCGCGCCGTCGGCGGGTGCGGCCGCCCCCGACCCGTCGTCGCCGGGGTCGGTCGCGTCGGCGTCGGACGCCGGAGCGTCGGGAGCGTCCGCGTCGGGGACGGCCACGTCGTCCGGATCGCCCCCGGCGACGTCGGCGCCCTCGTCCGCCGCTGTCGGTTCCCCGGCGTCTACGTCGTCGCCGGCGGTCTCGGCGGCGTCTGCGTCCCCGGCGGCGTCTGCGTCGTCCGCCGGTTCGGCCGGAGCCGGCACGTCGGTGACCTCGACCTCGACGGACTGGACCTGGTAGATGCCGACCTCGTCGTCGGCGAGGTCGAACGCCTCGTCGCCGGTGACCAGCCGACGGCTGGCGCCGACCCAGGCCGCGTGCATCGACTTCCCGCCGTAGTAGACGACGTAGTAATCCCCGGAGAGGACGTTCTCTGACAACTCGACGTAGCCGGTGAAGTTGCCGTCCGTGAGCGTCCGGTCGACCTCGGACAGCGGCGTCTCGTTCGTGTAGTAGCTCGCCCGGGTCTCGCCGCCTGTCGCCCGCATGGCGAACAGCAGCGGGAGCGCCGGCGCGGGCGCGGCGTGGGCAGTCAGATCCGCCTCCTCGAAGGAGTCGATCGACCCGTCGAAGATGCCCACGATCCGGCCGTTGAGCAGGAACGCCCACGCGTGACCGTCGGTGACCGCACCCGAAAAGTCGCGGTCCGCGAGCTCCCTGAGCCCCGCGTATCCCCCCGCGACGGGTGCCGTGTCCCAACCGGTCACCTCGTCGATGATCTCCTCGTCCATTACACCGGATGGTTGTGGATGCGAATCATATAGTTTCCGGAGGCCAGGATCCGCACGGAGACCACGGGTCCCACGGACGCCGCGATCCGCAACCGTCGTTCGCGACGGACCACCCGTACGGGCGGCGCTCGTCACTCCTCGGTTTCGGCGTCCGGGTCGGAGTCGGTCGCCCCCGGGACCTCGCGCGTCCCGTCGGCGTACTCGATTGCCTCGACGACCTGCCGGCCGCCGTCGGCGTAGCGGTACCGGACGCCCGGCTCCTCGTCCTCCGCGCGGCGGTGCGCGCCGTCACAGAGGGGGTACCGGTCGCTCAGTCCGCACAGGCAGACTGCGACGTCCCCGTACTCGGGGTCGAGGTCGTCGCGGGTCACCCGGAGCGGAGCGTCGTCGTCGTGTGTCACCTCGCGGGCCACGTTGGTCCCCTCTCGTGAACGCGACATAGGTTCGGCGATGGCGGACGGGGTTTCGTCGGTGTCGAGCACGGCACCGTCGGTGGCACACGCCGGAACCGTCCGACTTCGACGATCCGGCGCGGAAAAATCGCGGGTCAGCGCTCTTATCACCCTCCGGCCGAATCGGGGGATATGTCGCAGTCGGCCGACGCCGGCGGGTTCTCCGAGGCGCGTCGACGCGTCCTGCTCTACCTGGCGGGGGCCGCGGCGCTGATGGTCCTGTACACGCTGGCCTACCAGCTCGGCATGGCCTACCTCGAAGGCGAAGCGGTCGGGTTCGTCCAGGCGCTCCACGTGGTCGTCGAGACGTTCACCACGACCGGGTACGGCGAGGACGCGCAGTTCTGGTCCTCGCCCGGGATGCTGCTGTTGATGATCGCCATGCAGCTGACCGGCGTGGTCACGATCTTCCTGACATTGCCGCTGTTTCTCGTCCCGCTGGTCGAGGAGTCGCTGCGAACCGATCCGCCCGACGCGACCGGCGCCACCGACCACGTCATCATCTGTCGGTTCACTCCGCGGGGAGATACGCTGGTCGACGAACTGGAGTCGATGGACACGCCGTACGTCGTGGTCGAACCCGACCGCGACCGGGCCGCCGAACTGTACTCCGACGGCTACGCGGTCGTCCATGGGAACCCCGAATCGGTCGCCGACCTCCGGGCCGCTGGCGCCGAGCGCGCGGTCGCGCTGGTCGCCGACGACGACGACGAGACGAACGCGAGCATCATCCTCTCGGCGAAGCAGGCCGCCCCCGACCTGCGCGTCATCAGCCTCATCGAGGACGCCAAGGTTGCGGACTACCACCGGTACGCCGGGGCCGACCGGGTCGTCTCCCCCCGGCGGATCCTCGGCGACAGCCTGGCGTCCAAGGCGACCACGTCGATCTCGGAGGAACTCGACGATGCCGTCGAGATCGGCGAGGACTTCGAGGTGGCGGAGCTCCTGGTCCAGCGAGGGAGTCGAATCGAGGGGCAGACGCTCGCCGAGAGCGGGCTGAGCGAGTTCAGGGGCGCGAACGTCATCGGCGCCTGGTTCCGCGGGGAGTTCGTCTCGCCGCCCAGCCCGGACGCCGTGATCGACGAGCACACCATCCTCCTCGTGACCGGGCCGAACGAACAGCTCGAACGGCTGAAGGAGCTGACGCTGTCCGACACCCGTCGGTTCCGTCGCGGCCGAGTCCTGATCGCCGGCTACGGCGAGGTGGGGACGACCGCCGCGGACGCGCTCGCGGCGGCGGACGTCCGCAGCGTCGTCGTCGACCGCGAAGACAAGCCTGGCGTCGACGTCGTGGGGGACGTGACGGATCGCGAGACGCTCCAGGCCGCCGGGATCGAGGAGGCGCGGAGCATCATCCTCGCGCTGGACGACGACACGACCGCCATCTTCGCCACGCTCGTCGTCAAGCAACTCGCCCCCGGCGTCGAGATCATCGCCCGCGCGAACAACCCCGAGAGCATCGGCAAGCTCTACCGGGCGGGCGCCGAGTACGTCCTCGCGCTGGCCACGGTCAGCGGACGGATGCTCGCCTCGAACCTGCTCGACGAGGAGGTGATCGCACCCCAGTCCCAGCTGGAGATCGTCCGGACGACGGCGCCGGCGCTGGTCGGGCAGAGCCTCGCGGAGGCCGACGTCCGCGCGCGGACGAACTGCACCGTCATCGCGGCCGAGCGCGACGGCGAGATGCTCACCGAAGTCGGGCCGGAGTTCGTCGTCGAGCCGGGCGACGTGCTCATCGTCGTCGGCGCCGACGAGGACGTCAACCGGTTTTACGAGATCTGCGGGTGAAGAGTGTGTGCGCGGACGCTGGAGGCGTGCGGACGCTGGGGGTGCGCGGACGCTAGAGGCGTGCGGACGCGAAGCGGTGACGGGACGCCGACGGTGAGCGTGGCCGTCGGGGGTGTGGCGTCGTGGAGAGTAGCCGACGATAGGTGTGGCCGGTTCCGCTACCGTGCGGGGGGCGTGCTGGCGACGCGGGAGCGGCCGTGACGACGGTCGGGGGCGTCGCGTCTCGGGGACCGGCCGGCCCCGTCCGGGCGTCAGCCCGCGTCGCGCCCCGCGGCGAGCGTCAGGTCACGGTACCGGCTGGCCCCGTCATCGTACCTAAAGACGGGGTCCCGGGCGGCGTCCGGTCGGGAGCGACGACCGTGACGGCGTCATGAACTTTTTTCGTGTCCCGGTGCGATCCTCGGTTCGTGCCACCCTCGCTCACGGTCGAACTGAACCGCGACCGGCTCCACGACATCTCCGTCGCCCCGTCGTTCGCCGCCGACGGGCCGTTCGAGATCAGGCTGGTCAACCGTGGCGAGTCGGTCCACACCCATCTCCACCTCGACGACGACCTCTCGCGGGTGGCCGCCCTGGGGGAGTCGAACCACTACGTCGAGTCCGGGAAGACCCGGTCGGTCCCCGTGCGCGTCCGACGCGGCCCCGACGGCGCGACCGGGCGCCTCAAGGTCGTCACCGGCTACGGCGCCGAACAGGAGTTCGTCACCGTCACCGTCGAGCCGCCGGAACCGGAGTCGACCGTCGACGTCGACGAGTCGCTGTCGAAGCCGCCCGCCCGCGAGGAGGCCGGCGAGGTGACCCTCGCGACCGCCCTCGGCGACGTGTCGACGCCGGTCCTGGTCGTCGGGGTCGCGGTGGTGTTACTGGCGCTGATCGTCGGCGTCGTCGCCCAGAGCGCCCTCCTGCTGGTCGCCGCCGGCGTCGCCCTCGGGGCCATGGGCGCGGTCGCCGTGCTGTCACAGCGAGAGCGGCCGGAGCCGTGACGGGGGGCGGTCGCCCTCCGTTTCGTCGCTCCCGGGGGCGACGAGTCGTCCACCGCCGGATCGGCTACGAGCCCTCGGCGTCGGATTCCTCGACCGGCTCGAACGGGCCGTCCTCGAAGCGCTTGGCGCGGAGGAACCGCGCCCGGTACCGGTTGGCGCCCTCGTAGACGTCGGCCTCGCGGATCTCCCCCGTGCGCCCCTCCGCGACCGCGTCGACGATCTCCGCCAGCTGTTCCGCCTCGCTCGGCGTGAGTTCGACCTCGTAGGTCCGGGGCTCCTCGCCCTCGAGTTTGGTCCACTGGCGGGCGGCGGCGATGACGAGCGAACAGGGCTCCCGGCACGGGAAGGCCCCGTCGCCGCCGTCGACGTCGAGATCGGTCGACTCGTCGTACTGCCACTCGCGCCGCTTGAGACACTGGGAGTCGACGCAGCAGGCCTCCGCGACCCAGTTCACGTGCTCGTGTCCGTCCCCTCGGTCCCAGGTCTTGACGACGCCGTAGATGCCGGTCTGACGGTCGACGGTCTCCCGCCAGTTGGTGACGTCCAGGTCGCCCTCGCGCTCCCGGTGCCAGTTCGGAATCGTCGCCGGATAGAACGCCTCGATCGCCTCGACGAGGGCGGCCGGGTCGAGGTCCGCGAACCGCCAGCCGCGCCGGAGCGTCGGCGCCGTCGAGAGCGGTCGGTACCGCCCGTCCTCGTCGTAGGTGGCGATCTCCTCGGCGTCGAAGGGATCCTCGTGGCGTTCCAGGTCGCCGGGGTCCCGATCCGCGTCGTCGACGTGGCGGACGTGGTACCGCCGCGCGCCGCCCTCGGCGAGGGTAGCGGTGAGGCGGAGTTGCCCCCACTCGGTCGTCACGCCTGTTTCGAGCGCGTCGTAGCGCTCCGGGACCGGTCGATCCGCGTCCTCCAGCCAGCGGAGGAACGCCCACCGGTCGTCCGCCTGCGGGGCGACCGCGTGCCAGAAGTACCAGTTCGACGCGTACGCCGAGTGGGCCGCGGCGTCCCGGATGGCGTCCTCGTCGAGGCCGGCGTGGCTCTCTGCGGGCGTCTCGAACGTGTAGCCGTCCGAACCGTCGGCGACCCTGAGCCCGTCGAAGTCGATCCCGTCGGGGGCGACGTCCACCAGCGCGTCCACGTACTCCTGCATGTCCGGGGGCAGGGGCCGAGCCCGAAAAAGTCCGACCTTTTTCCTCGTCGGGGTTCCGCGCGCTGCCGGGAGAGCCACGTTCGCCGCGGGGACGCGAGACGGCTCCGCCGTCTCGTCGTCCTAGAAAAAGCGCGATCCCCGACAGAGATGGGATACTCCTGGCTGACCAGCCAGAACGCGGGGCGCTCTGGTGACGACAGGACCCGACGACTCGCGGCCGGAGGCCGCTCGCCGCCGGTGAACCCCTCGCTTCGCTCGCTGACGCGTACGCCGGATTCGCGGCGCGTATCCGTTACGGAAGTCGCTTCGGTTCCGGTCGGTGATCCCTCGACACAGGGTCCCCGCGAAGCAGGTTCCTGTTGCATCCGAGAGTTATCGGTAGGCTAAGTGCGCGACCATCGGATTGCCGAGAACGGGAGCGACCATCGCCTCCGTTTCCGTGATGGAAACGTGAGTATAACAATCAAACCGCGCTCTCATCGCCCTAATCCCCATGTCAGATGATGACAAACTCCGAACGTCGCGGCGGCGGTTCATCAAAACGGCCGCGCTCAGCGGCGCAGTGCTGTCGACCGGGATCCCGGCCCCGGTCAGCGCCCGACCGTCACAGCTGTCGAACGAGGTCACGGTCCACGAGGACGTCACCTACGCGGAGCGTGAGGCGGGCGAACAGCAGACCGCCGGCACGCTCGAACTCGACCTGTACCTGCCAAGCGGCGACAACCCCGCGCCGCTGATCATCTACATCCACGGGGGTGCATGGACGGGGGGGACTCGGAAGGGCACGCGTGGCGTCGAGCGCTTCGCCGAGCGCGGCTACGCGGTGGCGTCCATCGAGTACCGTCTGAGCTACATCCCCGATGATGTGGAACCCGCCTTCTGGATCCCCGAAAGCAACGACGTCAACGGCCCCCGAGGGAAGTTCCCGGACCATATCGTCGACGTGAAGGCGGCGATTCGATGGCTCCGGGCACACGCGGACGAGTACAATTTGGATCCGGATCGGTTCGCGACGTGGGGGAGTTCGGCGGGGGCGCACCTCGCCACCCTCGCCGGAACGATGGGCGAGATCGAGGAGGTAGAGGGCGATATCTACGACGTGAATCCCTCGGTGTATCCCGAGGAGTCCGGACGCGTCCAGGCGGTCGTCGGCTGGTACGCCGGGACCAATCTACAGGTCATGGACGAGCAGCTCGGCGAATTGGGCTTGTTCAAGCACGAAGAACCCAACTCGCCCGAGTCGTTGCTCGTCGGCGGCGACATCAACGAGAACGCCCTGAAGGTACGGCGGGCGAACCCGCTGACGTACGTCGACTTCAACGACCCGTCGTTCCTGCTGATGCACGGCCGCGTGGACCCGATCGTACCCTACCAGCAGAGCGAGATTCTCCTCGAGGCCCTCGGGCGGGCCTGCGTCGAGTCCAGGCTCTACGTGCTGGACGATACCGGACACGGGTTCGGGTTCGAGAGGTTGGCGGAGCTCTCGAGGGACGAGCAAACGATCTGGCAGGCCGGGACGTGTGACTGTGGAGCGTACGACGGTTCCCCGCCCGCCCCCCAACGAGTCGAAGGCCCGCCGGCTGGCGAGGAAGCGATCGACCAGTTCCTCAGGGAGCAACTCAACGCCGAGGAGGATCCGAGCAGAGAGCGCGGCGACGACGACCACCCCGGGCGCGGCCCGGAGGACTGAGCCGATCGAGAACCGGCACCCCTCGTTGGGCCACCTCGCAGAAGGAGTGGCCACACGGACGTGATCGTCGACGGGACCCCGAACGTCGCTGCGTCGCCTTCGGGTAGGTGCTAGAGGGGAGGATAAATTAGTACGCGAGTGGGTGCGATCTCGGTTCTGACAAGGCATACGTCAGACGGCTTTCCGACAGGGCATCAGGTCAGACGATTCCTGCCGGGTGCTGTCCAGACACCCCGGGGCGTTTGTCGGTCGGAGCCGCTGCGACGTCCGGCCTGGCAGTTGTGACGTCTCGGAACTCGACTTCGACGGAAATCGGACGGTTCAGCCGAGTCGTCAACCGTCTTTGCAGCGATGTCGCGAGGTCGGGGTACTCTCTGTTCGCCGGTCGCTTGACGACCACAGTCACCTGACGAGGGCCGTGGAGAACTGCGCTCTGAGCGAACTGTGCCTCGGCCGTAATGAGGGTGAGACGGTCGTACTCGGGTCTCGACAGGACGTCCGTGACCGAGTCTGTCGCTGTCCGCTCGACCGCAACGTGCTGGACTGTGAGATACCCGGAGCCAGCTAACACCAGTGAAATGACGAGGAGCCCGGCCAACGCCGGCCGAAGCGAGTCGGCCCGACGAGAACGTTCGGTATCCCGACGGCTATCGTCTCCGGGACGGTATCCGAGAGCCCAGAGTCCACTTATCCCGGTCAGGTTGATCGCCGCCGTGTTGACGGTGAGGAGGACCGCTGCCCCCACCGCAATCGTTGGTACGCTCCAGGCGATCCCGATGCCGACCGCGGCAGCGGCCGGAATGAGCGCCGCCGCGATCATCACCCCGACCAGCGACGTCGGAACCGCCGTGGCGAGCGAGAAGGCTGCGGCGATCCCGGCGGCGATGGCGACAACGACCGACAGGACGCCCGGCGAGACGCGCTGGTGGATCTGATCGAGTGCTAGCGACGGCAGTTGGGTCGGACCGACGCCGAGCCACTGGATCGTCCACCCGAACACCGCGGCACTGGCGATGGCCAACAGGAGCCCGAGGACCTGAGACTTCAACCCGCTGACGATCATCTCACGGTCATCGAACACCGTCCCGACGCTGGTCTTGAGAGCGGAACCGACCTGTGGGGCGATGACCATCGACCCGACGACCACGGCCGGCGCGTCGAGCAGGAGTCCTGACGCAGCGACCATTGCACTGAGCAGCGTCATGGTGTAGTAGATCAGCGTCCGTTGGCCCATCTCCAACGCACGGGTCCGGAGTTCGGCAGGAGCGATGTCCTTGTCCTCCCGCTCCGTGTACCGATCTTCGAGGCTCTCGAAGTTCGGTGTTTCGACCGTCTCCGCGCTGGTGACTACCTTGTACTCGTCTTCGACCCCGGCCGTATTCAACTCGTCAAGGACCTCTTCGACCGCCGAGGTCGGGAGCGGAAACTGGACGACCACGGCATCGCTCTCGCTCTCCTCCCGCAGCACGAGGTAGTCGATCCCTTTCTCCTCGAGGAGAGCGGAGACGTCGGACTGGTCCTGCTCCGGAACGAGGACGTAAATAATACGCACGGTCGGACTACACGATTGTCGCCCAAAAGTCCGTAGGCGGACCAGGCGGAGCGGACGTTCGTGGAGAATGGATCGAGGCAGTGTTCCCGCTGAACTCGCAGACCTCCCTCGCGGTCGTTTCCTCCGTCGCTTTATTACAACAATGGGGGCGAGCAGTGGTCACCGCGAGCGAACGAAGTGAGCGAGCGGGCCAAGGAACCCTCGAAGGAGCGGCGAAGCCGCGACTGAGGGAGTGACGCCGTGCTTTTGTTGCCAGAATGCGGAGCGTTCTGGCTGACCAGCCAGAAATCTCCGTTTCTGGCGGGGGTCGAGCTTTTGCCAGAGAGGTCCTCCGGAACCTCGTGCAGCCGGGCGGCGTTGCCGCCCGGTGACAGGGAGCGAGCGACCGCAGCAAAAGGTCGGTGGGCAGGCTTGCCAGACAGTCGTTCCAGTCCCGGTGGTTGGGGACGACGCGATGGCGATATCGAACACGGCCATCCGTGCACCCTGCACCGAGACGTGCTGGCGCAGCAACCCGCATGCGGCCGATGGTGAGTCCTGCCGGCTCTAATCGCCCCGTCTCATCCAGAGGGTTCGGTTGGTGCTTGCTGGGCTTCGGCCTGTCGGCGGGCGAACTCCGAGAGGTCGATGTCGTCACAGAGGTCTCGTATCTCGGGGAGTACCTCGTTTCCGAAGCGACGGAGACTCTGACGGGTGAGTTCGTCCGGGAGCGTTCCGACGTGGAAGAGGTTGATGAGCGTCCCGAAGCCCCCCATCGTTTCGTACTGCCGTTCGATCTCGTCGGTGACGTACTCGGCATCGCCGACGATGATCTCTCCAGTTTGCTGGAGTTCGTCGAAATCGGGGTCCATCGCTTTCTCGGCGAGACTGTTTACGTCCTTGGCCTTGGCTTCGTATTCAAAGGCGTTCTCTTCGCGGTATTCCGAATCCCCGACCGCTTTCACGGCCCCCGATTTGTAGAGCGCACCGAGCAATTTCTCGTAGAAGTATTCGACGTGTTCTTCGGTTTCGGCTCGAGCCTGCTCGTTGGATTCGGACACGTAGACGAACCTGCAGGGCCAGAAGTAGTCCGAGGTCGGGGTCCAATCGTACTCGGTTTCGGCAATCTCTCGGTAGCGATTGAACGTGTCCGCGCAATTTTGCGTCCCCGCGAACACCCGTCCGATCGGGATGCGTCGCTCGGCCGCGAATCGGATGGATTTCTCACTCTCCGCGGGCATCCACAGCGGAGGGTGAGGGTCCTGTATCGGTCGCGGCCAGATGTACACGTCGTCGTACTGGTAGAGTTCGCCGTCGAAATCGAACGGCTCGGGGTCCGTCCACGCACGGGTGATCAACTCTGTAGCCTCCGAGAACCGGGCACGGGACTGGTCGGGGTCGACACCGTACGCTGCATACTCCGAGGGGATGCCGCGGACGAACCCACTGACGAGACGACCGTCGCTCATCACGTCGAGCATAGCGACCTCCTCGGCGATCCGAACGGGATGCCCGCGGAGCGGCAGGATGTTCCCCATGACCGCAATCCGGATGTCGTCGGTGCATTCGATCAACCTGCTCGCCATCAGGTTCGGGGACGGCATGAGCCCGTAACTCGAGTAGTGGTGTTCGTTGACACCCACGACGTCGAACCCGACTTCCTCACAGAGTTCGAGTTGTCCAAGGTACTGCTCGTACAGTTCGTGGCCCAACTCGGGGTCGTACTCGTCTTCCGAGAACGGCCAGGCGACGGCGTGTTCGACCTCTGTCCACGGCATAAGGTGGAACCCAACAACACGCATGGCACATGATACTCAAGCACAACCACATATAGCTTACAGTGAGCGATTGATCTCAGAGAGCTTCGCGTGGCGTCGATCGCTCGTCTCCCCAGGCGCGTGGAGAAGCCGAGCCGAGGGGGTGACGACGGGTGATCCAGCGTCTGCCAGGGCGGAGCGGAGCGAGCGACCGCGCAAAGAGGTGGGCGTTCAGTCGCCGGCCGCGGAGTCGATCTGTCGGGTCACGTCGCGGACGCGGTCGATGGCGTCGCCGACGTCGGCGCCGGCGTCGGCCGCGCGTTCGAGGACGACGTCGGCCATGAGCGGTTCGGTCCCCACGGCGCCGGCGTACCAGATGCGGTGGCCGTCGACCTCGGCGGGCGTCTCCCACCCGGTCCGGTAGTCGTCGGTCAGCCCCATGTCCTCCGGGATGTCCTCCCGGGTGTGGAAGCCGTCGGCGATGAAGAGGGGGACGACGACGACGTCGTCGCTCTCGAAGTGGTCGGTGACGTCGTCGACCTCGGGCTCCTCGTCCATGTACAGCGCCTGCACCTCGTCGAAGCGACCGGTCGCCTCGACGCGGTCGGCGTGGTACCGGATGGCCTTCGCGGAGTTCTCGTTGCGTTCGGTGCCGTGGCCGACGACCGCGAGGCCGAACCCATCGCCGACGTCGGGGTCGCCGGTGACCGATTCGGCCCGGCGGACGATGACGTCGGTCATCGTCTCGTGGGTGCCGACCGGGCCGCAGTAGTGGACGGTCTGGCCGGTGTCCGCGGCGCGGAAGGTGGCGTTGTCGGCCGAGATGCCGTCCGACTCCCAGGCCGCGGGATCCCACCCTTCGAGTCTGAGTTCCCGGGGGATGACCTCCTCGGTGAAGTACCCCTCCGAGATGAACAGCGGGACGACGTACACCTCGTCGGCCGCGGCGGTTCGCAGCACCTCCCGGATCGAGGGCTCCTCCTTCCAGAACCCCGTCCGCACCTCGTCGAACGCCCCCACGCGGCGGATCGTCGCCGCGTGGGCGTGCGTGGGTGCACTGGAGTCGGGGTTCAGGTGGGAACCGTGGGCCACGATGACCAGCGCTTGCATGGCCGAGGGGAGGGACCCGGCGACCTTAGGGACTTCGGGACGGCGGCGGGCCGACACGAGAGAGCGGGATTCGGGCCGGCGGGGGAGACTCGGTGGAGAGGACTTTGGGCCGGCGGGGGCGACTCGGTGGAGAGGACTTCGGGCCGGCGGGGATGCGCCCCGGGGGCGTCCCCCGAGGATTTTTCGTCGGCGGCGCGAACCACCGGCCATGTCACTCGCCGCAACGACCCGGGCCGCCGTCCGCGACCGCCCCTTCCTGCTCGCGGCGCTCCGGGCGGGCGTGGTGAACTACGCCGCCGCCGCGTCGTTCCTCGACCTCGACGGGGACGAGGACGCCGTCGCCGCGGCGCTCCGCCGGTACGCCGAGGACCTCGACGACTACGCGACCGAGTCGCGGGAGGCGGTCGTCCGCATGCGAACCGGCGTGGGCCTGGTCGAGGACCCGAGCGAGGCTGTCGTCGCCGTGGGGGGGATGGGCGTCGACCCCGGCGCTGGCGACACGACCGCGGTGATCGCCACCGGCGACGTCGACGGCCCGGCGCTCGCGGCCGTCCTCGCGCGCCTCGACGCCGCCCACGTCGTCGTCGACGCCGCCGGCGTCGCCGGCGAGACGCTCGTCGTGGTCGTCCCGCGGTCGGACGGCCACACCGCCCTCGACCTCGTCGAGCGGACCCTGGACGCCGTGCCGGCCTGACGGGGACCGGGACGGCCTGACGGGAGCCGGGACGGTCTGACGGGGGCCGGGACGGTCTGACGGGGGTCGGGACGCCTGATGGGGGTCGGGACGGCCTGATGGGGGTCGGGACGGCCTGATGGGGGTCGGGACGGCCTGATGGGGTGGCCGAGACGGCCTGGACGGTCGAAACGCTCGTCGCGTCGCGGCCTTCCGACGACTTGAAAAAAGCGCCCCGACTACTCGGAGGCGATGACGCTGTCCGTGACCAACACCCTGACGGGCGACCGCGAGGAGTTCACCGCCGGCGACGAGGTGCTGCTGTACGTCTGCGGGCTGACGGTCTCGGACGACGCCCACCTCGGCCACGCCCGGGCGTGGATCCACGCCGACGTCGTCCACCGGTGGCTCGAACACCGGGGGTACGACGTCCAGCACGTCGAGAACTTCACCGACGTCAACGAGAAGATCGCCGCCCGGATCGGCGAGGACGACCTCGGCGACACCGAGGCGGAGGTGGCCGCCCACTTCACGCGCTCGGTCATCGAGGACATGCGCGGGCTGAACCTGAAGCGCGCGGAGGTGTACCCCAGAGTATCCGAGCACGTCCCGGAGATCGTCGGCATGATCGAGGCGCTGATCGAGCGGGGGTACGCCTACGAGTCGAACGGCTCGGTGTACTTCGACGTCTCCGAGTTCGAGGGCTACGGCAAACTCTCGAACCAGGACGTGTCCGCCCTCGAAGCCGAGGAGGGCCTCGGGGCGGCGGCCGAGAAGCACGACCCCGCCGACTTCGCGCTCTGGAAGGCCGGCGGCGTCGCCCCCGAGGACGTCGCCGAGCACCGCAAGGCCGGCGACGACCGCCCGGTCGACCAGGACTCGTACGGCCAGACCTGGGACTCGCCCTGGGGCGAGGGCCGCCCCGGCTGGCACATCGAGTGCTCCGCGATGGCGACCACGCACCTCGGGGACACGCTGGACATCCACATGGGCGGCCGCGACCTGGTCTTCCCCCACCACGAGAACGAGATCACCCAGAGCGAGGCCGCGACCGGCCACCAGTTCGCGCGCTACTGGCTCCACGTCGGTCTCCTGGAGACGGAGGGCGACAAGATGTCCTCCTCGCTGGGCAACTTCGTCACCGTCTCCGAGGCCCTGGAGGAGTACGGCGTGAACGTCCTTCGAACCTTCTACCTCGGCGCCCAGTACCGCAGCGACCAGGTGCTGAGCCCCGACGCGCTCGACGAGGCCGAAGAGCGCTGGGAGCGCCTCGAACGCGCCTACGAGGCCGCCGTCGACGCCTGCGACGGCGTCGACGCCTACACGAAGGCGGTCGACGACGACCTCCGGGCGGCGGTCGAGGAGACCCGGGAGTCGTTCGCCGCGGCGATGGACGACGACCTGAACGTCCGCGAGGCGACGGCCGCGCTGCTGGGACTGGCCTCCGCCGTGAACCGGCACGTCGAGGCACGCGACCGCTACGACTACCGGGGGCTGCGCGAGGCCGTCGAGACGTTCGAGGACCTGGGGGGCGACGTGTTCGGCCTCCAGTTCGGCGACGTCGACGCCGGCGACGTGGGAATCGCCGACGACTTGGTGGAACTCGTTCTCGACGTGCGCGAGGCCGAGCGCGAGGCCGGCAACTACGACCGGGCGGACGACCTGCGGGACGAACTCGCCGCCCTCGGGATCGAGATCGAGGACGGGGCCGAGGGGACGACGTACCGCTTCACCTGACCGGGTCCCCAAGCCTTTCGACAGTGCGACGCGCTACGGACGCGTGTACCGCCGCCACACGGCGCCGGGGGATCGTCGCGCCAGCGCGTCGATCCGTCGCGCCGCGCGACCGGCACCCCCTCGAACAATGAACTCCACCCTCGATCGACTGCGAACCCGACTCGAAGACGCCCGGATCTTCGCGTCGGCCCGGAGCAGGCGGCGCTTCCTCGTGCATCTGCTCGCGCTGGTGCTGGCCTTCGCGGTCGTGACCGTCCTCGTCCGGCGCCACCTCGCGTTCCTGACGGACGTGCGGGCCATGGCCGCGTTCGTCCGGGGGTACGGCGTCTGGGCGCCCGTGGTGCTCGTCTGTCTCCAGGCGGCGCAGGTCGTCGTCGCCCCGGTTCCCGGACAGGTCCTCGCCGTCGTCGCGGGCTATCTCTTCGGCGCGTGGTGGGGGACGCTGTACAACATGATCGGCATCACCGTCGGGAGCACCGTCGCCTTCTGGCTGGCGCGGCGGTACGGGCGCGCCTACGTCGAGCGCATCGTCCACGAGGACGTGTCCGAGCAGTTCGACGCCGTCAGCGCGGACTACGGCCGACCGGCGCTATTCGTCCTCTTTCTCGTGCCGGGGCTCCCGGACGACGTGATCTGTTTCGCGGGCGGGCTCACCGACATCCCGCTGTGGCAGCTCGTCGTCATCGCCATCGTCGGACGAGCGCCGGCGTTCTTCCTCGTCAACGTCGTCGGCGACCTGCTCGGCACCGACCGGGTTGGCCCCGCGGTCGCGCTCGCGGCGGGGCTCGTGGCGGTCTCCGCCCTCGGCTACCTGTACCGGGACCGGATCGTTCGCCTCTTCGGGCGGCGGTCGTGACGGCGGCGGGCGTGACGGCGGCGGGCGTGACGGCGGCGGGCGTGACGGCGGCGGGCGGGGTCACTCGCTCTCCGGGCACAGTCACCCGCTCTCGGCCGGGTCGAGGCGAACCGTCAACACCGGAACGTCGACGGTGCGGACGACGCGTTCGGTCGTGCTTCCCAGGAGCGCGTGTTCGAGGCCGGTTCGTCCGTGCGTCCCCATGACCACGAGATCGACGTCGTGTTCGTCGACGTACTCGCGGATGACCTCGTGAGGAACGCCGACTCGGATCGCGTCCGTCGCGGAGACGTTCGCCTCCCTGGCGCGCTCCAGTGCCGGAGCCGTCGGCGTCTCGTCAGCCCGTTCGAGCAACCGCAGTACCTCGTCGCGGTCCATCTCCCTGTCGACGGGGCTCATCCGATCGTCGACCACGTAGAGGACGTGGAGCGTCGCGTCGTACCGGCGCGCGACGTCGACGGCGTGTCGGAGGGCCGCGTTCGCCCCGTCGCTGCCGTCGGTCGGAACGAGGATCGTGTCGTACATCGTGCTTAATCGTCGTGATTCAGTCAATCGTAGGTGATCCAGGCCATGAACGCCAGGCCGATCGATTCGAGGACGTGGAGGGTCATCATCGCCGACCAGGCGAGCGGCGAGACGCCCGTCGAGAACCAGACCGACAACTGGGGGTCGACGAGGTAGTAGTAGAGGGCGAACAGGTTCTCCAGCAGGAGGAACGCCGAGAACATGAACAGCCCGAGCGCGTGCTTCGAGCGGAGTTCGACGTAGTTGCGACCCCACACGTACCCGAGCGCGAGGAGAAACACGACGTTGAGACCCGCAGCGACGCGAGCGACGTCGAACCAGATACTCATCCGTCCACCCCTTGCCGACCACCGCTTATATGCACTTTCCCAAATTCGTCCATAGTCATCGCTCGTCCTCTACGTTCTCCATGATCTCCTCGACGGTGTCCCAGTGCTGGCGGGCGCGATCCGTGGGGAGGTAGATCGCGCCGTAGTCGTCCCCGCTCGTCCGGAGGACGTCGTTGTCGACGAGGACGTCCAGATGGTGTCTGACCGTCTTGTAATCGAGGTCCAGGTCCGTGGCGAGCTGGTTCGCGTTGCGCGGTCGCTCGTCGAGCGCGCGCAGGATCCGGACGCGGTTGCCGCCGCCCCGCGTCCCGGTCAACACGTACCAGAGGACCGCCTCCATCACTCACTGTCACACACCCCCGACACGTAAGCGCATCGACAGGGGCAGCCCCGGTTCCGCGCCGGGTCGCGGTTCACTCTGGTCGACTGTACAACAGGTCCGTCCAGACGACGGTTCGGATCGGGGGGCGGTGTCGCGCGTGACCGATGTCACGGCCCCCTTGCCGGTGTCACGGCCCCCTTGCCGATGTCACGGCCCCCTTGCCGATGTCACGGCCCGCCTGGGAGACCGCCCGCGGGTCCGAGTGTACCTACGTCGTGAACAGGTCGGTGTCGTCGGGGACCGCGAACAGCCCCATCCGGACGCCGGCGTCGAGCCAGCCGTAGCCGTACGAGAAGGAAGCCAGGGCGTTCACGAGGTCGTCGGCCTCCCGGAAGTGACGGCCGTCGTCGAGGTAGGAGGCGGCCATCTCGCGGCAGTCGGCGGCCGCCGCGCCCAGCGGCGTCTCCGGCGGCGCGACCGTCTCGGCGGCCGCGAGCGCGTCGGCCAGCATTCGCTCGTAGCGGTCGGTCTTCTCGGCGAGGTCGGCGGCCATGGGCGGAGTGTGCGCGGACGGCGGGTAAGGGCTTCGTCCGCGCGGCGGCCGGCGGTCGCCGCCCGTCACCACGTCACGATCCGCGCGAGCACGAACACGAGCAGGGCCGCCAGGATCGCACCCAGCACGGCCTCGAAGCCGGCCAGAAAGCGCACCGACGGGGTGAGCGGCTGGGCGTCCCCGTAGCCGAGCGTCGTGAAGGTGACGATGCTGAAATAGAGGCTCTTGAGGAAGACCTGACCGATCCACCAGGGCGAGGCGTCCCCCGGGTGGCGGATCACGTATGCCAGGGCCCGCCCGTCCTTCGTCTCCGTGATTCCGCCCGTGAGCGGAAAGAGGAGGGCGAACAGGACGATGACGACGAGCGCCGTCCCAAGCACCCGGTAGGGGCTGTCGCCGTAGCCCATCACCCACCGAGACAGCTCGTGTTTCACCGCCTCGGCACGGTTTTGCCGCTTCCAGGCGAGGCGCCGCCGGGCGTCCTTCTCCAGGTAGTAACTGTGTCGGGCCAGCTGGGCCAGCCCGTTGTCACGGTACAGTTCCTGGAGCTGCCGGTACACCCACGTCGCCGCCTCCAGTGGCTGACTCCGCGTCAGGTCCGGTGGCGTGGCCTCGCGGTCGTAGACGGCGACGTCGTCCATCGACGTCCCGGCGCCGACGGTCGCGTCGGTGAACACGGTCTCGTGGAGGCGGGCCCCTTCGAGGTTGGCCTGGCGGAGGTCCGCCTTCGTCAGGACGGCCCCTTCGAGGTTGGCCCCGGTGAAATCGGCGCCCAGGCCGTTCACGTCTGACATGTCGGCCAGCGTCAGATCGGCGCCGGTGAAGTCGGCGCCCTTCAGGTTCGCCCCGACCAGGTCCGCGCCGACGAGCGACGCGTCCTCGAACTGGTCGGCCCCGAGGAGGACGGCCCCGGCGAGGTACGCCCCGTCGAGGCTGTCGCCGGCGGCCAGTTCGCCCTCCTCCTCCAGCGTGGGGAGGGACTTCCCCTCGACGGGCGCGTGCCAGACGCACCGGTCGTGATCCTCCCAGACTCGACGGTCGCACTGCTCCGCGGCGGACGAGTCGTCGATCCGTTCGCGTTCGAGCCGATAGCCGCACCGATCGGCGTTCCCGGAGGACACACGGATGGTCGGGGCGGGAGTCGGAAAAAAGACGGCGTTGCGCCGGAAACCCGCCGGCGCCGCGCGGCGAGCAGTGAGCCCGCGGGGAGCCCTCGACGATCAGTCGTCGGCGCGCGCGACGCCGAGGGCGAACAGCGCCGCCCCGAGCAGCGCGGAGTTCTTGAGGAAGTGGATCTGCTGTTGCTGCCGCTGGTCGTCGTCGTCGACGGTCCAGAAGTCGTGCATCATCGGCGTGACGCCGACGAAGAAGGTCGCGGCGGCGCTCGCCGCGAGCGCCGGCAGCCGCCAGAGGGCGATCCCGACGCCGCCGAACAACAGCGCCGCGTGGGAGGCGACCGTCGCGGGCAGCGGCGCGGGGACGCCCTTCGACTCCGCGTACCCCGCACGCTCCTCGGCGTTCCTGAGCCCGTCGATCGCCATGAACGCCAGGACCCCGCCGTAGGCCAGCCGACCCAGCCGGGCGAAAGCCGTGCCCGCGGCCGCGTCGTCGTCCGATCGGTCGTCGGTGGTCCGTGACTCACGCTCGGTGCGCTGCGTGGATCTCCCCAGCACGTGATCGGGTACGTCCGCCACGCACTTAGGCCCGTTCCGCCGTTCGGTGCGTGCGCACGGCCGTCCGGGAATCGGCGACGCGCTACCGCACGAGGCCGGACCCCGAGAGCCACGAGTCGGGGATGTCGAGCGAGCCGCCGTGCCAAGCCGACACCGCCCGCTCGACGTCGTCGACGTACTGGACGGGCGTGTCGTCGTCGAGTTCGGTCATCCCCGTGACGAGTTCGATCCGGTGGCCGTCGGGGGCCCTGAAGTAGGCGAACACGTTGTCGCCGCCGAAGTGCCGGCCGATCCCGAACTCGATGTCGACGCCGTGGTCGGTCAGCCGGTCGAGCAGGCGTACCATGTGGTCGACCGAGGAGACGGTGAAGCCGGTGTGGTGGTGGGAGGCGCGGTCGTCCGGGCCGTTCGCGTGGGTGAACACGGCCACGTCGTGGTGCTTGTCGCCGCGGCGGAGGAACGCCCCCTGCTCCCAGTCCTTGATCACCGCCGAGACCTTGAAGTCGAGGGCGTCCCGCAGCAGTTTCGCGTCCGCCTCGACCGACGGCGTGTGGAAGTTGTAGTGGTTCAGGTCGAGCGGGGCGAGCCCTCCCCGTCCCGGCAGGGCCGTCTCGTAGTAGTGCTTGTAGGCCTTGTCGGCGACGGAAACCAGTTCCATCGAGAGGCCGCTGGGGAGGGCGAACCGGAGCCCGCGCTCCTGGCCCGGCTCCGCGCCGTCGGTTCGCCGCCAGTCGACGCCGGCGTCCTCCAGGCGCTCCTCGTAGGCGTCGACCTCGCCGGGGGCGTCGGCGCGAACCGCGACGTGCTCGATCCCCGGCGACCCCTCCCGGATCGCGAGGTCGTAGTTCTCGTCGTAGCCGCAGCCGAAGTAGGCCCACCCGTCGGCGCGGTCGACGGGCGCCAGCCCGAGAACCTCCTCGTAGAAGGTCGCGGCGGCGTCGAGATCCTCGACCTGGAGCCGGACGTGCTCGGTCTTGAACGTGCCTGGCATGGCGGTACCTGCGGCCGGGGCCGGGAAAAACGTTGAGCCGTCGCGGTGGTCGGCTCAGTACTGCCGCTCGAACTCCATCGGCTCGGAGACCGTGTAGTACGGGCCGCCGAGTCGACCCACCGTGTCGAGTTTCCGCGCGTCGATCTCGCCGTCGGTCGTGACCGACTCGTCGACGTGGAAGTAGGTCACGTCGCCGAGCAGCATCACCCGGTCGTAGATCTCGATCGAGTCGTGGAGGGTGCACTCCATCGTGACCGCGGCGTCGGCCACGCGCGGCGGGCCGATGGTGCGACACTCGGCGCGCGGGACGTCGGCGAAGTCGAACTCGCTCTCGCCCGGCGGGAGCCCCTCGGCGGTCCGGTCCATCGGTTCGAGGGTCGCCTCGGTGACGACGTTGACCGCGAACTCCCCGGTGTCGATGGCGTTGCGCGCGGTGTCCTTCAGGTCGCCGTCGCGCCGGGAGGTGTGGACCGTCACGACGGGCTGGCGGGAGCCGACGTAGTTGTAGGAGCTGAACGGGGCGAGGTTGTCGACGCCGTCCTCGCCGACCGTGCTGACCCAGGCGATGGGACGGGGGGACACCGCCGTCTTCACCAGTCGATCCGTCATCCGCTGTTCGATCTCCGACGGGTCGAACTCCTTCATCGGGTACGCGTTCCGCGCCCCGCACCAAGAAGGGGCGGGAAGACGGATGGGGCACCGCTGGCCTCGCGGAAAGACCTCACGTCGCCCGCGGAAGATCGATAGAGACGGTCGTCGTGTCCGGGTCGTCGTCCGAAAAGGAGAGGGAGCCACCGAGGGCCATCATCAGCCAGTTCACCAGCCACAGCCGGACCCCCTGGCCGTGCACGAGCGGCGTCTCCTCGCCGTCTTCGATGGCCCGTCGGTCCATCCCGGGGACGGCCGATGACGGGACCGCGACGCCGAGCGACAGCCGTCCGGGAGACGCTGCCGAGAGTTCGAGCGAAACCGGCGAGGCGGTCCCGTCGACGTTCCCGACGAGGTGGTCGACGAGTTCCTCCAGGGCGAATCGGATCGTCTCGGCGTCACCGAGCACCGTCGTCTCTCCGTCGATTCCCCGAACCTCGACGGGAGGGGCGATCCCGTCACACGCCGTCGAGACGCGCTGGAGGATCGAGGCGCCGTCGACCGTTTCGACGCGGTCGGCCCGGGTGTACACGTGCTCGAACCGCCGGACCTGCTCGGCGATGAGGACGAGTCGTTCGGCGGCCTCGGAGATCCCTCGCGCGACCTCGGCGGGGTCCGCCAGCGTCGCGGCGTCGCTCTCGGCGGGGTCCGTCTCGGCCGCGTCGAACCGGGTCGCGAGACGCTCGGCCGAGCCCATGATGACGTTGAGATCGTTCCGGAGGTTGTGCCGGAGAACGCGGTGTAACACCGCCAGCTGCTGTTCGTGTATCTTGCGGTCGGTGACGTCGAGGATCGCCCCGCGGATTTTCACCGACTCGCCAGTCTCGACGCGTCGGCCGCGCGTCTTCACCCACCGTTCGCGTCCGTCCGCCGAGAGAATCCGAACGAGGAGGTCGTAGGGAGTGCCGTCGCGCCGACAGCGCTCGACCGCGTCTGCGACCTCGCGACGGTCGTCAGGGTGGTAGAAGTCGAGAGCGTCGTCGATCGAGGGCTCGTAGTCCTCGTCGACCCCGTGGATCTCGCGGGTTCCGGCGGTCCACCGGAGCCGTTCGGTCTCGACGTCGAGTTGCCACCCGCCCACGGACGCCAGCGTCTCGGTTCGGCGGAGCAGATCGCGGCTGCGTTCGAGGGCCCGCTCGTGGGCCCGCCGCTCGGTCACGTCCGTCTGGACCGCGACGAACTGTTCGATCGTCCCCGTCCGCGGGTCGAGGACCGGCGCGATCGTCTGGTTGGCCACGTACCGTCGTCCGTCCTTCCGGCGGTTCACGACCTCCTCGCGCCAGACCTCTCCGGCGGTGATCGTCTCCCAGAGCCGGGCGAAGTAGTCCGCGTCGTGGTATCCCGAGTTGAGGACGTCCGGCGTCCGGCCGATCACCTCGTCGGCGGCGTAGCCGGTGATCCCCTCGAACGCCGGGTTGACATAGGTGATGACGCCGTCGGTATCGGCCATGAAGATGGCGTGCCCCGCGGCCTCGACGACGGACTCGAACCAGGCGGCGTCCGGCCGGTCGGGGCTGTCCGACCGATCCGGGGTGTCCGAGTGCCTCGACGCAGGCGGCGGCTCCGAAGCCGGCGGTCCAGCCGCCCTTTCCAGTCCGTCCCGGGGGTCGACGCCGGGAGCCTCTCCCCCCGCCGATGGCATCGAGTCCCCGCTGTCGCCGTCCATGGGTGAGAACGTCGGCGGTCGGGGATATAACTGATGACGTCTCTCTCGTAGATCGAGAACGACGCCTGCCCGCCAGCTGTCGCCACAGTGCCATTTCGTGGCGTGTGCGGCCGTTCGAGAGATGAGTGACTGGAGTTATCACGCGTGATACGTGGCACACAATCCCTTTCACGGGGGCGCTCGCTGGTCCTGCTCATGGCGACGACCACTCCTGAGTCGCTCCTACCCGATCCGGGAGGGTCGGCCTGGCGACGGAAAGTGAAAAACACGATCAAATACATCCCGCAGGGGGACACCATCCCCGAGGCGTCCTGGCGAGCGCGCCACCGCAACATCGTCATCTTGCTCCTGGCGCACGCGCCGTTCCTGTTCCTCCTCGGGAGCTTCACGGGGACCGACCCGTACCTCACCGGGGCCGACTTCGAGGCCGTCCCGACGATCCACCTCCTCACCGGGGTCGGTGCGATTCTGGGGTTCTCGCTGGTCGCGTCGGTGCCGAGGCTCCCCCGACGGGTCCGCACCGTGACCACGTCGTTCGGGCTGTTCACCGCCTCGGCGATACTGGTGTACTTCTCCGGGGGGTTCATCGAGGCGCACTTCCACTTCTTCATCGTAGTCGGCGTGATCGCCATCTACGAGGACTGGGTCCCCTTCGTCCTGGGGGTCCTCTACGTGGCCCTGGAACACGGCATCTTCGGGATGCGGTACCCCGAGGCCGTGTACAACCACCCGGACGCCATCGCGCGGCCGATGGGCTGGGGGATCGTCCACGCGATCTTCCTCCTGGGGCTCGCCGCCGCCCTGGTGTCGAACTGGATCTCCGTCGAGCGCTCGCGCGAGGAGACCCGCCAGCAGATCGAGAACGTCAAGGACAGCCAGCAGGCCAGGGCGGAGGTCGAGGACCTGAACGAGCGGCTCCTGGTCCGCGCCGACGAGCTCGCCGCGGCCATGGACGCGGCCGCGAAAGGCGACTTCACGGCGACGCCGCCGGCGGAGGCGGACATCGAGGCCATCGCGGAGCTCAGCGACGCATTCGAGGAGATGACCGACGAGCTGTCGACGACGATCGTCGACATCCGGCGGTTCGCGGCGACCGTCGAGGCGACGACCGAATCGGTCCACGACGACGCCGAGGACCTGGAGGAGACCCAGCAGCGGCAGGCGGACGACATCCGCGAGTTCGCGTCCTCGCTGCGCGAGCAGGCGGGCGACCTCGAGTCGACCACCGACGAGCTGAGTTCGCTGTCGGCGACCATCGAGGAGATTGCCGCCAACGCCGACGAGGTCTCGACGGAGGCCGGCACTGCGGCGACGGCCGCCGATGAGGGAACCGGGACCGCGGCGGAGGCGATCGACGCGATCGAAACGATCGAGGGGAGCGTCGGGGAACTCGCCGACCTCGTGGAGTCGCTCGACAGCCGGATGGACGACGTCTCCGAGAGCGCCGACCTCATCGAGGAGATCGCGGATCAGACCAACACGCTCGCGCTGAACGCCAACATCGAGGCGGCTCGGGCCGAGAGCGGCAGCGACGGCTTCGCGGTCGTCGCCGACGAGGTCAAGACGCTCGCCGAGGAGACCCGGAGCCACTCGGCGGCGATCGAGGAGACGATCGAGGCGACCGTCGAGGACGTCGACCGCGTCCAGGCCGAGATGGCGACGACGAAGGCCCAGATCGAGACCGGGAAGGCGACGACCGCCGACGCCGCCGAGGCGTTCGCGGCGCTGAGCGACACCGTCGAGGGGGTCGACGTCTCCGTCGACGAGGTCGCCGCCGCGACCGACGACGGCGCCCGGACGACCGAGGAGGTCGTGGACGCCATCACGCGCGTGGCCGACCGCTCCCGGGCGGTCGCGGAGCGCAGCGAGTCGCTCGCCGACCGGGCCGAGACCAGCGCGACGACCATCTCCGGGCTCCGCTCGCAGCTCGACGACCTCACCGGACAGACCGCGACGCTCCAAGACCAGCTCGGCACCTTCGATTGCGACGTCCCGGGCGACAGGCCCGCGAGCGACGCGACGGGCCACCCGGCGGACGACTGACCGGGAGCGCTCGCGGCCACGTCGGAGGGGACGCGGCGGCGATTGGGGGAGCGACCGGCGACGATCGGGGAGCGACGCGGCGGGTGCGCCGTGCTACCGTGAGGCGGTCGTGCGCGTCGCGGGCCGAGATCCCGCAAAGTAAAAACGGAGTCGTCCCGAAGTGACTGTCATGACAGACAGCGCAGACGACGTGGTGGAACACCGGCGGCTCATCGTCGCCGGCTCCGGCATCGCCGGGCTGACCGCAGCGATCTACGCCGCACGCTCGAACAACGAGCCGCTCGTGTTCGAGGGCGACGAGCCGGGCGGACAGCTCACCCTCACCACCGAGGTCGACAACTACCCGGGCTTCCCCGAGGGGATCAGCGGCCCCGAACTGGTGAACAACATGAAAGCGCAGGCCAAGCGCTTCGGCGCCGAGGTGACCCACGGCATCCTCACCGACGTCGACGACTCCCAGCGCCCGTTTCGCGTCGAACTCAAGAACGGCGACGTGTACACCGCCGACGCCGTCATCGCCGCCTCCGGGGCGTCCGCGCGGACGCTCGGCGTCCCCGGCGAGGACGAACTGATGGGCTACGGCCTCTCGACGTGTGCGACCTGTGACGGCGCCTTCTTCCGCGACGAGAAGATCATGGTCGTCGGCGGCGGCGACGCCGCGATGGAGGAGGCGAGCTTCCTCACAAAGTTCGCCTCGACCGTCTACCTGGTCCACCGCCGCGAGGAGTTCCGCGCCGAGGACTACTGGATCGACCGCGTGATGGAGAAGGTCGAGGCCGGGGAGATCGAACTCATGAAGAACACGGAGGTGACCGAACTCCACGGCAGGCCCGAGGAGGGCGTCGACCACGTCACCCTCGTGCGCAACCCCGAGGGCCACCCGACGGACAAGCTCGACGACCCGGAGACCGAGGAGTTCGACTTCGACGTCGGCGCCGTCTTCTACGCCATCGGCCACACCCCGAACACCGGCTACCTGGAGGGCACGGGCGTGGAGATGGACGAGGAGGGCTACCTCAAGACGAAGCGCGGCGAGGACGGCGGCCAGACCGAGACGGGCGTCCCGGGCATCTTCGGCGCCGGCGACGTCGTCGACTACCACTACCAGCAGGCCATCACCGCCGGCGGGATGGGCTGTAAGGCCGCCATCGACGCCGACGAGTACCTGGAGAACCGCGAGCGCACCGAGGCCGCCGGCGCCGAGCCCGCGGCCGCCGAGAGCGACGACTGAGCCGCTCGTCTCCAAACTCGGCCGACCCCAGCTTGACGGCCGTTCGCTTTCTTCGACCCGACCGTGCGACCAGGCCGCCGTGTCGATTCGGGATCCCACAGACCCTTAAGCCGGCGTCGCCCAGGGGAGGTATGGTCGACACCGAGACCTACACCATCGAGGGACCGGACGGCGACGTCGAGACGGTCGAACTGCCCGAGGGGCTCGTCGACGTGTTCGCAGAGCAGGGCGAGGAGCCGACGACCGTCGTCGGGGACGTGCTCGTCCAGGCGTTCGCCCAGCAGGCCCACGTGGTCGTCCACCACGGCCAGGGCGACGCCGCCGCCGACCTGGAGGCCATCAACGAGACCATGGAGGACCTCTTCGAGGACCGCTTCGGCGTCTCGCTCGAAGAGGCGATGGGCCACTCGCACTGACCGACGACCCGTCCCCGTACCCGAGCGCTTCTCGCGGAACCTCCGAGCCCCGGCCACCCGAGGCCGGTGAGTGGGCCCCGACGAGGGCGACGCTCTTCGCCCGGCCGGATCGAGTCACAGCCGCCGCGCCCGGGGGAACGGAATCCCGAACGCGCGCCTCGTGACTGGCCTAAAGAGTTAGGCGCCAGGCCCTTGCGGATTTCGACCCGAAGACGGTGTAGAATGGAGACCAAAGAACGCGCGGAGTCAGAGCCGGTGTACGTCGACCTGGAAATCGAGTCGGAGTCGGCCGTGGAGGAGGTGTTCCTCGGGTTCAGAACCAGCGACGGTTCGGAACACATCCTCTGCGAGTCGGCGCCGCCGATCAGCGTCTCGCTCCAGGGCGCCTCACACGCCGACGGGTAGACACCGCGTCCGGGCAGGCGCGGCGTCGACGGTCAGTCGCGGGGCGCGGTCCCCAGCCCCGCCACCAGCGTCACCAGGCTGACCCCCAGGCCGAACGCGACGCCCCAGACCCCGACGTTGTCGTACGGATATCCCGCGGCGTTCCCGACCATGACGAAGCCGCCGGCGAGGATGACGGCGATGCCGAAGAGGTGCGCTTCGATCCGATCCATGGCCCCGAGTCCGCCGTCTCCGCGAAAAACGTGGCGGAGTGGACACGCCGCCTGATGGGTCGGTCGGCACACCGCAATCGTCACGTGGTGACGGTTCGAACGGCGGGCATGGCGTCCCCAGCGCGGGAGTCCGACTCCTGGGCCGCCGCGACGCTCGATTTCCTCCTGGCGGCGGGGGGGTTCGTGCTCGTCTGGTACCCGATCGTCCACTTCGGCAACGCCCTCCTCGGCGCGCCGGCGACGGACGCGACCGTCAACCTCGTCGTGGGCGTGCTGGCGTTCGGCGGCGCCTACCCCGTCGTCGCCGGCGACTGGTCGCTCGGCCGGCTCGGCGAGTTCGTGTTCGTCCTCTTCGCCGGCGTCCTGGGGTGGGGCGCCGTCGGCGCGGTGCTCGTCCTCGCGTCGGGGGCGTCGCTCTCCGGCGGGGACGTCGCGCCCCTGACGTTGGTCTGGGCGGCCGCCTACGCGACGGCGTACGCGGTCGTCTACCGCCGCGGTATCCGGATCTTTCGCTGACCGCCGCGGCGGCCGAGTCCTTCGCCGACCGCCGCGGATCACGGCACCGCGGCGCCCGAGAGGTCGGGCGTCCGGCTACGCGTCGTCCGCTTCGTCGAGTCCGTGACACTCCTCGACGAGATCGGCGAACCGCTGGACGAACCGCGCGGCGGGGGCCCCGTCGACGACGTCGTGGTCGAAGGAGACGGTGACGTGGAGGACCTTGCGCGGTTCGGCGTCGTCGTCGACGACGCCGGGTTTCGTCGCGATGCCGCCGACGCTGAGCTGGAGCGTGTAGTTCGTGGGGGTGATCGCCCAGCCGCCGCGCGTCCCGAACATCCCCACCGACGTGACGGCGACGGTGCCGGCGAGTCGCTTCCAGCGCCGGGGGAACAGCCGCGGGAGCCGCCACACCTGGCGTCGGACGACGCCGGGGAGCCGCATCGCCAGCGACGCCCACGGGGACTGGGCGCCAGCGTCGGGGTCGCGCTGGACGCGCCTGATCTCGTCGTGGACGGATCGCACCGATCGGCGGTTCGCCGCCCGGATCACGTGCGGGACGCCGAGCGAGTCGCCGTCGACCGACGTCTCGATCAGGACGTTCACGTCGACGTCGTCGAAAGTGACGAGCCGTCCCCGCCAGTCGCGGTACGCGTTGACGCCCGGGTGCTCGTCGATCGCCCGCGCGAGGCAGTGTGTCAGGAACGCGGTGAAGGAGAGGCGCTCCCCGGATTCGGTCTCCAGTGCGTCGAGGCGCCGGCGCGCCTCGGTCACGTCGATCTCGACGAGGCCGTGGACGACGCTCCGCCGGCCGGCCATCCGCATGTAGTCGACCGTCCCGAGCCGCCGCCGGGGGAACGGCTCGACCGTCTCGCGTCGCTCGGTCACGGCGGAGAGAGGGTGGCGGCGCGCATACGTCTTGGGCCCGAACCGCTCCCGGCCGAGGCGCCGGATCGGCCCGCCCCGAGCCGAATCGGCCCGGCCCTCGACCGCCGACTCACCGGGGCGGGAGTCTACCGAGGCGACTCGACCGTCTCGTCGGACGAGCGTTCGTGGACCGTCATCAGGACCTCCTCCTTCGGGCGCGACGTGATCGTCGGGATCACCTCCAGATTCCGGTCGGACACGAGTTCGAGGTGGTAGTCCTGGTAGAGCGTCGCGAGGATGAGGCGCGCTTCGAGCATCGCGAACCGGTCGCCGATACACCGCCGCGGACCCGCCGAGAACGGGAAGTACGCGAGCGGCGGGAGCGAGCGCTCGAACTCCGTCGTCCACCGTTCGGGTTCGAACGCGAGCGGGTCGTCGTACCACCGCGCGTCGCGGTGGACGACCCACTGGTTCATGAACAGCCTGGCGCCCGCGGGAATCGTGTAGCCGCCGATCTCGTCGGCCGCCTCGGCCTCCCGGACGATCCCCGGGACCGGCGGGAACAGCCGCATCGACTCCTTGACGATCCGCTCGGTGTAGGTGAGGTCCGGGAGGTCCGCCATCGTCGGCCGGTCGCCGTCGAGCACCGCGTCGAGTTCGTCCAGGAGTTTCGCCTCGACCTGCGGATGCTGGGCCAGGAGGTAAGTCGTGTACGTCAGCGAGACCGCGGTGGTCTCGTGGCCCGCGGTGATGAGCGTGATCGCCTCGTCGCGGATCTGCTCGTCGGAGAGGGGGTCCCCCTCGTCGTCGCGCGCGGCGAGCAGCATCGAGATCACGTCGTCCTCGCCCGGGTTCGCCCGCTTTCGCCGGACGATGTCGCTCACGACGTCGTCGAGGGTGTCCCGAGCGCGCCGCATCCGCCGCCGCGACGGGAGCGGGACGTCCTCGGGCAGCAGGAAGTTCGACAGGCTCGTCGTCGCCGTGAGGAAGTCCTCGACCGCCGCCTCGATGTCGTCGACGTACCGGTCGATGTCGACGCCGAACAGCGCCTTCGAGACGATTCGAAGGGTCAGCTCCATCATGTCGCCGTGGATCGGGCGCGTCTCGCCGTCCGACCATCCGTCGAGTTGGGACTCGGTCAACTCGGTCATCATCCCGGCGTACACCTCGATCCGGTCGGGGTGGAAGGCGGGCTGGATGAGGTGGCGATTCCGGCGCCACGCCTCGCCCTCGCTGTTGAGGATGCCGTTCCCGAGCAGCGGGCCGAGCAACCGCTGGAACTGGTCGCCCTTAACGTAGTTTTCGTTGTTGTCGACCAGTACGTGCGCGATGTCGTCCGGGTGGTTGAGCTGGTACTCGTGGCCCCGGTGGGTCTCCCAGTGGACAACGTCCCCGTACCGCTCGGCCATGCGCTCCCTGAACTCCAGGCCGCCGAGCACCGAGTGCGGCAGCGCCCCCACGACGGGGAGGCCCGAGGGCCCGGGCGGGAACTCGACGACCGCCGATTCGTCGTTCATCGGTGGGGTAGACGGCCGCCGCCTGGTTAGGGGTTTGTTCCGTCGAACCGACGGAACGTGACGTCGCCCAGGACCCTTCGCGCCGGAGCCGGCCGCACATCGGTGCGTCGCGCGCCGACCGCCCCGGGAGATCACTCGCCGACGAATCGCTCGACGAGCCTCGCGAGGATGACGGCCGGGAGGGCGTACGCGAGCAGGAGGGCGAAGATGCCGATGGCGGAGATCACGGCGTTCCCGCCCCCGGACCCCGTCTGGATGAAGGTCAGCACGACGAACCAGAGGGTGAGCAACCGAACGAGTGAGGAGTCGTCCATGGCGGTGACGGGTCAGGGGTCGACGCTCGCAAATCGATTTCGATGGGTCGCGGTGGTCGAACGACGCCCTCGACGGGACTGGAGACCGAGTGGGCGTCCCGTCCGTGAGTGCACCAGGGGGATACCAAGTTTACACCCGGCTCCAAAGCGGTTCTTCCGCGTCCGCCGAGACACCGGCCGATCGGATTGGGAAGGTGACTGGCGGACAAACCGCTTTCTTTTGCCTCGGGGAGCGCTACGTTTCCGCGTGCTTATCGTCGAGTATCGGTCGGACGGCCCCCTGTTGAAGGACGCCTTCGAGCATGCCCCGGAGATGGTGGTCTCTCCAGAAGAGGCGTACCTCGAAGACGAGACTACCCACTACGTCTTCTGGGCCGAAGGTGGAGAGTTTGACGCCTTCGAAGCCGGCCTCGACGCCGATCCGACCGTCACTGACCCGCGAACGTTCGCCGACTTGGGAACTCGACGCCTGTACCGGGCATCCTCTACAGAACGGAGTGACACTGCGATTCCGGTGTGGCGTGACCTCGATCTCGTGTTGCTCGAGGCGGAAGGAACCCGGGACACCTGGACGTTCCGGATGGGGGTTCCCGACCGGGAGACGCTCGCCGAGTATCGCGACGTCCATCGAGAGCACGGGCAGCCGTTCGATGTACAACGGATTTACGAGGCATCTGAATCGATGGACGGTAATACCGCGTCGCTAACAGATCCACAGCGGGAAGCCCTGATCGCCGCCTACGACGCCGGTCATTTCGACCTCCCCCAGCAAGCGTCACAGACCGACGTTGCCGCTCGGATTGGCATCTCCCCACAGGCGCTGTCCGAACGGCTCCAGCGGGGGATTCGAACCCTCGTCGAGGAGACACTCATCGACGACTAGGTTAAAAATCCCGGGATATTCCAGCAGCGACGCATTGTGTCATCGCGCTCTATCTCGATGCGATGGAACGCAGTCCTTCGATATTGAGGGCTATTGCACCACCGCGACCACGGGCGGTCTGCCGGCGCCCGGCAGCCACCGCCGACACCGTCGTGACGCGCAGGCGCCCGGCGACGAGAGGCGTCATCGACGAACGAGAGGAACGCGTTAGCTCGCTCGTAGACAGCGAGGTCGAGCGTCGCATGCCCACGGCACACCACCATCGCCATCTGCCAAAATTAGGTGACGTGGCCGAGCGGCAATACGGCGCTGATCAACCGCCGGCGAGAGCCGGTTCGAGCCTGTCAGTGGCCAACGGCCTCGTCCAGACGTGGCGGAGTCCGACCGAGGGTCGGCATGTCTGACGACGTGTTCAGCGGTCGCGATGGAGCGAATAACAGCGGCCCCGGGCGATCAGTACAGGTCGGGCGCGACTCTCGGATCACGACCGATCTCGACACCGTCTTTGGACTGTTGGAGGTCGCACGACGCCGATACCTCCTCTACTACCTCTACGAGATGGATGGGGAGGTCACAGAGTTAGAGGGGGTCGTCGAAGCAGTGTACGCGTGCGAGGCTGCCGGCGCGGATTCGGGCGACGCCCCACCGCGACAACGGATACGAACTGACCTGCACCACATGCAACTTCCCACTCTCGAGCAGGCGAACGTCATCGAGTACGACCACCGGCAGGGAACGATCCGGTTTTCGGGACTCCCGTCGATCGAAGAGTGGCTCGAACACGCGCGCTATCGGGAACTCGACTGAACGCACACCGCAGTTTCGCCCGGTCCAGGAATGAACCGAATCCGCCACCGTCGACTCGCCACCCGCGTCGCCACACTGCGGTGCTCGGCGACCGGAAGAACCGCTTTGGCGCTGTAACGGCTCCCGACGACACGAGCCTCCGCGCAGGTGTAAACCTCCTGTAACCTGCCTTAGCTGATGAACTTGTTGTCGCGCCAGTTGACGCCGCCGCCGCCCGAGCCGCTCTGGCTGGGGTTCTCGACGACCTCGACGCTGGCGGGGCGGTTCTCGCCCTCGACGATGCGGGTCGCGTGGAGTTCGTCGTCCTCCTCGGTGATCGCGGTGAGCGTCCCCTTCTCGGCCTGGAGCGCGAGTTCGCGCAGGACGAGGAACATGGGGTACTGGAGCGCGCTGTTCTGGAGGACGGTCTCGCGGTCGCCCTTGAAGCAGGCGAACTCGACGAGTTCCGAGGGGATCTCCTCCTCCTCCTCGCCCCAGCGGGCGCCCGCCCGGGGCGGCTCCTCCTCGTAGACGCGTGTCTCGGTGACGCTGGCTTTGAGCTGTGCGGTCGGGGTGTACTTGCTGAGGTTGTCGTCCGACGCGACGGCCTTGATGATCAGCGTGTTGTTTCGGCGCGTGATGTCGATGTCCTTGATTCCCTCCGGGAGCGGAGGGTCGTTCTCGAAGTACTCGGTGACGTCTTCGAGCGGCAGTTCCAGTGTCGAGTGGAGTCGAAATACGCGGCCTGACATAGTTTTGAAGCGAGTGCGTCGCCCGCCGGGGTCGGGAGACGCGAGCACCGCTTGCACGTACGGGCCCCGGGCTTATATGGGCTACTCTTTGTCGAGCGGGTCACTCGCCGGCGAGCGTTGCCGACAGTTCCCCGCGCTCGTCGAGTTCGGCGAGGATGTCGCTCCCGCCGACGAACTCCCCGTTCACGTACGTCTGGGGGATGGTCTCCCACCCGCTGTGCTCCTCGAGCGCGGCGCGGTACTCCGGGAGCGCCGGCAGGACGTCGACGGTCTCGAACTCCTCGACGTGCTGGCCGATGAGCCCCACCGCCCGTTTGGAGTACCCGCACTGGGGCATCAGTCGGTTGCCCTTCATGAACAACACCACGTCGTTCTCCGCGATGGCCTCCTCGACGCGGGCGTTCACCTCGTCGGCCGATAGGTCGCTCTCGGGCTGAAACGTCATCGACTGAGGGTAGGAGTGCCGACGCCAAAGGGGTTGCGACGGCGGACGCGCCAGGGCCGGCGGGTCGCAGACGCGTCACGGGCCGCCGGTCGAGGAAGGACGCCGGTCGTCGGGTCGGGTGAGGCGCCCCGATAGGCGGGTCGGCGCCCGTCGCTCACGCCCCGTCGCCGTCGCCGTCGCCGACCTGGACGACGTTGATGAGCGAGAAGACGGGGACACCGTCGACCTCGTCGACGCCCTGCTTGTCGACGAGCACGCAGCAGGCGACGGGGTCGCCGCCCTCCTCGCGGATGGCGGAGACGGTCTCGCGCATGGTGGTGCCGCTGGTGATGATGTCGTCGACGACGTAGCACTCCCGATCCCGGATCTGGGCGAAGTTGCGGGAGAACGACCCGCCGAGGTCGTCGATGTCGCCCTCCTCCCACTGGTGTTTCGCCGGCGCGTACGCCCCGAGATCGGTGTCCAGTTCGCGGGCGACCACCGTCGCCAGCGGTCCCCCGGCCTTCTCGATGCCGATAGTCAGGTCGACCGCCTCGCCCTCCTTCGTGAGGAGGTCGGCTATCGCGGCCCCGGCGTGTGCGAGGCGGGAGCTGTCCCGGCCGATCGCGCTCCAGTCGACGTGGATATCGGCGGGCCCGCTCGGGGGCGTCCGGGCGCCGCCGACGTCCGGTTGGGCGCTCGCCGCCCCGCTCCGCTCGACGAGCCACGACGCCGTCTCGCGCGAGACGTTGAGTTCGTCCGCGATCTCGCCCTTCGAGAGCCCGCGCTCGGCCAGCTCCGCGGCGCTCTCGATGAGGTCGTCAACGTTCTTCATGCGCGGAGAATTCGACGGCCGTTTTTATAGTCGTGTCGTCGTCGTCGAACGCCGCCTCGAACGCCGACAGGGGGTGGACGCCGGTCACCAGGTCGTCGAGGAACGCCTCCGGCAGGTCGTACAGCGTGTCGATCGCGGCCCCGAAGTGCGAGCGGTTCGAGTTCACCGACCCGATCACGGCCTTGTTGTGCATCACGACGTCGCGGTGGAGGTCGCCGCCGTCGATCTCGAAGGTCCACGAGCCGGGGACGCCGAGCAGCGCGAGCACTCCGTTGGGGGCCAGCGCCCGGATCCCGTCGAAGGCGTGCCACGCCACCCCGGTCGCCTCGTAGACGAGGTCCATCGACTCGTGGGCCCGCGGGAGCGTCGCGACGGGCGTCCGCCGGGAGTCGACGTAGGTCGCCCCCAGGTCCTCGATGATGTCGATGGTCGGGTCGGGGCGGTCCCGGCGGCCCAGACAGTAGAGGCGCTCGAAGTCCGCCGCTCGGTCGAGCATGGCCAGCGTGAGCAGCCCGAGCGAGCCGTTGCCGAGGACGATCGCCGACTCCGGCCGCCAGTCGAAGGCCGACCGCGAGGCCCGGGCGTGGGCGAGCGCCTTCTCGGCGATCGAGATGGGCTCGACCAGGAAGCCGAGCGGCGCCAGCTCGTCGGGGAGCGAGACGAGATCCTCGGCGGGGCTGGTGAAGTACTCGGCCATGAAGCCGTGGGCGCCGTCGATGCCGCGCTCCCGGTACATCCCCTCGGGCGCCATGTCCGGTTCCCCCCGCTCGAAGTAGGCGTTCGTCCCGTTCGGGGGGCGGCGCACGGTCGGGACGACCGTCTCGCCCTCGCGCAGGTCGGTGTCGCCGGGGTCGACGACGACGCCGACCGCCTCGTGGCCGAGCACCAGGAAGTCCTCGCGCGGCGGGAAGCTCCCGTGGCCCCCCGAGATGACCTCGTGGTCGGTCCCGTCGACCCCGACCCGCAACGTGCGCACGAGCGCCTCCCCCGACGCGGGGCTGGGACGGGGCATCTCGACGATCTCGGGGGACCGCGATCCGCGACGGACGGCGATGGCTTTCATCGGGGGACCGTTGGCGCCCGACGTTCAAAACATTTCTTCTATCACGAGTAAACAAATTTCAACGAGGGCGACGGAAGCACACCGACCTTTTTCTGTCGTTCGAAAGGCGCGAAGCAGTTCGTGATCTCGTGGCGAGACTCAGCCGTCTGGATCGCTCCACAACGTGAAGTGGACACTGTCCCGGCGCGTGGAATCGTCGGCATGGGGGGGCGCCACTGACACGCCGCCGTCCTACTGTCCTCAGGAACTGCAAGGACGGCAACCGGATGACGGAGGAAGTTATCCCACTCCGATGGCGATTACGAACACTCCCCCGATCCCGGCCGCCACTCCAACGCCGTTGGCCAAGCGATCCCCCCATCCCAGAACCCGCTCCAGAGAAAGCACGACTGTGATGCCGGCCATCCAGAGGATGTTCATCGAGCCGACGACCACCATGACGGCGAAGAGCGCCCAGCAGCAACCCACACAGAAGACGCTGAACCGTAAGCTCATCTCCGCTGCGCCACGGACCCCCGGTTTGTGATGTTCCATCAGAAATCCGAGCGGCGTTCGACAGTACTTCAGACAGCGATCCTTGTACGGCGAGAGTTGATACACTGAGAGGAGGATGAGCGTCCCGCCGAACAGGAGCGCGCCGTTCTGGTTGGCGACGGCGGCGATCGGAACGACCGCGTTCACCGTCAACGGGATGACCCCAGTGGCGGTCCAGACGAGCGTATACGCCCCCATGAAGGCACCGACCCGGCCCGCTGACCCGACCCGTGTGGTCCCGTCGAGCGTGTTGTAGTACATACGGAAGAGGGGCACCGACGAGGGATACATCATCGCGACCATCATAACGCCCCACATGACCAGGTAGAGGCAGACTCCGACGATCCCGTTCGAGAGGGCCATCGCCTCCGGGGCTCCGGGATCCGACATCCGAAGTCCCGGGGCCGCCCCCGGCATCGGCAGCCACCGACGGACGACCGCCGTCCAGGCAAGCAGGGCGACCCCGTAGCTAACGATGGCGATGATCGGAAGTCGCCGAAGCCGGAACCGGTCCCGGATCGAATCGGATGCGGTCATTCCGCTGTTGGAACTGATCGAGTCACTCGGCTACCCGGATGCGAGTTCGTACTCGCCGAAGTAGGCGTTGTTCTCCCCGTGGTCCCACGCAAACTCTTCGTCGAAATCGACGACGTATTCGTTCGACTTTCCGAACTTGATCTCTTTATCGCCAACGAGTGGATGGGGGAAGACCGTCCCCTGTTGACCATGGAGCCCTTGACTGCCGTCGGCATCCATCGAGATCGCGTCGCCGGCTTCGAACTCGAAGTGGTCGTCGTCACTGGTGTACTCGAACGGGAGGAAGACGACGTCCACCACTTCGTCGATCATGCCACTCAGGGCCCCGAACAGGCCCCCCGCCTCCCCCGAAAAGATTAGTTGAAGCGCCTCGGCTTGCTCTTCGTCGGCGGCCTCATCGAGAACGAGGGCGACCTTCCACCCCCCCTCGAAAAGCACCCCCTCCTGATCGAGCAACACCCCGCCGGTGAGCCCATCCAACGAGACGTCCCCGTAGTTCCCTTCCTCGATGTTCCAGAACACCCCGGCGTTGCAAACGTTGTCGTCCGGGGCTTCGTACCAGAGACACTGACACGGCACCGAGCAGTTGCAGCATTCGACGTACTCCCCTGCGATCGCCCACTCTTGAGCCATGCTAGCAGTGGTGAATACTACTTACTTTGTAATGAACTGGTTGGGGAGGCTAACATAGAGTTACTAACAGGTAGACCCGTGTTATCTGACGCAATTTCCGCTCCGGTCGTGACCGCCTTGCGGCACACGACCTCCGTATCTCGCACGCACTTTCTGACAGGCCTCCTGTAGGGGGTTCGCTGTCGATATCCCATCACCCGTACAGAGCGGTGTCGCCTCCGGCGGCCCCCGACGCAAAAAGGTCGCTTACTCCATCTCGTCGACGAGGTCGCCGGCGACGCCGGTGTAGCCGGTCGGCGTGAGCGCCCGGAGTTCCGCGCGCACCGACTCGTCGACGTCGAGGTCGTCGAACAGGTCGCGGAAGTCGTCGAGGGTGACGTCCCGCCCCCGGGAAAGCTCCTTGACGCGCTCGTAGGCCGCAGTGTCGCCCTCGCGCCGGAGGATGGTCTGGACGGCCTCGCCGATGATCTCGGGGGTCGCCTCCAGGTCCTCGCGCATCACGCGCTCGTTGGGGACGACCTTCGACAGGCCCGTCTCGGTCTTCCCGTACCCGATCAGGCAGTGGGCGAGCGCGGCGCCGACGTTGCGCTTGACCGTGGAGTCCGAGAGGTCGCGCTGGAGCCGCGAGGTGGTGACGTAGTCGGCCAGGAACGTCAGGTCGGCGTTGGCCTTCGAGAGGTTCCCCTCGCTGTTCTCGAAGTCGATGGGGTTGACCTTGTGGGGCATCGTCGAACTGCCGGTCTCGCCCGCGACGGCCTCCTGGCCGAGGTACCGATCCGAAACGTACAGCCAGACGTCGCGGTCGAGGTCGAGCACCACGTTGTTCGCCCCCCGGAGTGCGTCGAACAGCGCGGCCAGGTCGTCGCAGGGGTTGACCTGCGTCGAAAGCGGCTGGTGGTCGAGGCCGAGCGACTGGACGAACGCCCGGGAGAACGCCCGCCAGTCCACGTCCGGGTAGGCCGCCACGTGGGCGGCGTAGGTGCCCGAGGCGCCGGCGAGTTTCCCCGCCAGCGCGTCGGTCGCCTCGCGGATCCGGCCCGTCACCCGACCGAGGCGGGCGGCGTACACCGCCATCTCCTTGCCGAAGGTGGTCGGCGTCGCGGGCTGGCCGTGGGTCCGTGCGAGCATCGGCAGGTCGCGGTGCTCGCGGGCAAGTTCGGCCAGGGCGTCGCGCACCTCGCGGAGCGCCGGCAGGAGGACGTCCTCGACGGCCGGCTTCGCCATCAGGCGCTGGGCGAGGTTGTTCACGTCCTCGCTGGTCAGCCCGAAGTGGATCCAGGGGACGACGTCGTCGGGGTCGAGCGACGCCGAGCCGTCGACGTCCGCGCGGTCGCCGGCGGCGTCCGCGTCGGCCTCGGCGAGTTCCTCCAGGCGCACGCGCAGGAAGTACTCCACCGCCTTCACGTCGTGGTTCGTCGCCGCGTACCCCTCGGCGCCCTCGACCTCCAGGCGCTTGATCAGGCGGGCGTCCGACCGGTCGAAGGCGCGATAGCAGTCGCGGAGGTACCCCCGCGCGTCGCCGCCGAGCGAGAGCGGCGTCGCGTCCAGGTCCGCCAGGGCGAGCAGATACTCGACCTCCACGCGGACGCGCTCGCGCATGAGGGCGGCCTCGCTGACGTGCTCCCGGAGCGGCGCGGTCCGCGAGGCGTACCGCCCGTCGAGTGGCGACACCGCGTCGAGTTCGTCGACCATGCCCGGGCCTGCCCCCGGCACGGAAAAAAGCGTGTCGATGGAGCCGGCAGATTCGTGTATAGGGGGACGCCGCTGGCGAGGGGTTCACGCACATTGTGTCCACGTTCGTGCCCACACCCACCCGCGAGACCGCAACGGTTTTTTCTCCGGCCGTGGGCCTCACGGGTATGCTCAAGATCGCGGGCATGGCGAGCAATCGCGGCCGGAACCTCCTGCACGTCGCCGACCGGGCGCCGGGCGGCGCCGAACTGACGGTCGTCCTCACGAACCGCGAGGGGGCGCCGGTCCTCGACGCCGCGGCCGAGCGCGCGATTCCGACCGAGGTCGTCGAGCGCGACGAGGGCGAGTCCCGGGCGTCCCACGAGCGGCGCGTCCTCGACCGCCTGTCGGGGTACGACGTCGACGTGGTCTGCCTCGACGGCTACATGCGGATCCTGACCGAGGCGTTCCTCGATTCGGCGCCGCTGACGCTCAACGTCCACCCCTCCCTCCTGCCCGCGTTCCCCGGCGACGACGCCCACGAGCAGGTGCTCGACGCCGGCGTCCGCATGACCGGCTGCACCGTCCACGTCGTCACCGAGGAAGTCGACGCCGGCCCGATCCTCACCCAGGAGGCCGTCCCCGTCTACGAGGGCGACGACGAAGCCGCCCTTAAGGAGCGGGTGCTGTACGAGGCCGAGTTCACCGCCTACCCGCGGGCGATCCGCTGGGTCGCCGAGGGACGAGTCGAGGTCGCCGACGACCGCTCCGCCGTGACCGTCGAGGGCGACGCGGGCGGGGACTTCCCCGAGCGACGCGTCCGCGGCGACGACCGGGCGGCCTCGCTGCGCTACGGCGAGAACCCCCACCAGGACGCCGCGCTGTACGCCGACGCCGACTGCGACGAGGCGAGCGTCGTCGGCGCCCCCCAGTTGAACGAGGGCGCGAAGGCCCTGTCGTACAACAACTACAACGACGCCGACGCCGCCCTCGACCTGATCAAGGAGTTCGAGGAGCCCGCGGCGGCGGTCATCAAGCACACCAACCCCGCGGGCTGTGCGACCGCCGACTCCCTCGACGCGGCCTACGAGGCCGCCCTGGCGACCGACCCGATGAGCGCCTTCGGCGGCGTGGTGGCGCTCAACCGCGACTGCGACGCCGAGACGGCGGAGGCCGTCGTCGACTCCTACAAGGAGGTCGTGGTCGCGCCCGGCTACACCGACGCCGCCCTCGACGTGCTCACCGACACCGAGAACCTCCGGGTGCTCGACGTGGGCGACCTGGGCGAGCGCACGGAGGCGCTGACCGAGAAGGACCTCGTCGGCGGCCGCCTGGTCCAGGAGCGCGACGACTGGGCGCCGACCCGCGACGACCTCGACGTGGTCACCGAGCGCGAACCGACCGACGAGCAGGTCGAGACGATGCTGTTCGCCTGGCGCGTCCTGAAGCACGTCAAGTCCAACGGCATCGTCCTCGCCAGCGGCACCGAGACCGTCGGCGTCGGCGCCGGCCAGGTGTCCCGCGTCGACGCCGTGCGGCTGGCCGCGATGAAGGCCGACGAGCACGCCGAGGGCAAGTCACCGGACGGGAGCGTCATGGCCTCGGACGCCTTCTTCCCGTTCCCCGACGGCGTCGAGCGCGCCGCCGAGGCCGGCGTCGAGGCCGTGATCCAGCCGGGCGGGAGCGTCAACGACGAGGACGTGATCGCCGCCGCCGACGAGCGCGGGGTGGCGATGGCGTTCACCGGGCGGCGCTGCTTCAGACACGACTGAGGGACGCGACGGAGTGTCTGTGGCTCGACGGACGAGTGACGCGAGTCCGTCGGCGTTTCAGGCACGGCTGAGGCGGCGAGCGGTTCGACGCCGAAAACGAGGAACCGCGGACGACGCTGGGGGACCGACCGCCGTCGTCGCTCGGATGCTGCGGCGAGACGGCCGCAGCGACTCTTAGATCGCCGCGGCGAGACGGCCGCAGCGACTCTTAGATCGCCGCGGCGAGACGGCCGCAGCGACTCTTAGATCGCCGCGGCGAGACGGCCGCGGTGACCCTTAGATCTGGATGTAGTCCTCGAACAGCCGCGACTCGGGGACGTCGAGGTCGAGCAGGCGGGCGGCGTTGCCGCCGAGGATGAGGTTGAGTTCGTCCTGCGGGATGTCCGTCTCCATCGCGTACTTCAGCAGTTGGCGCTGGGCCTGGCCCCAGTAGTCGGGCTGGTGGGCCGGGAGGCCCTTCTTCTGGATCTGCTCGAAGTACATGGGCGGGTACTCGCCGGGCTGGTTGTGCTGGGTCATCGAGGCGCCCCAGTCGGTGCCCCAGAGGATCTGATCGATGCCGATGTTCGGGTCGTTCAGCGGCTTCTTCAGGAGGTCGGCCCAGTAGAGGCCGATCTCGAGGTAGACGTCGTCGTGGGTGGCGGCGACCTTGCACGCCTTGTCGACGGTGTCCTCGTGCCACCCGGCCTGCATCCCGCCGTGGTCGAAGACGATCGGCACGTCGGGGAACATCGCCTTCATCTCGTTGGCGAGGCTCGGGTCCTGCCAGTCGGGGTAGAGCGTGAACAGGCCGTGGCTGCCGCCGTAGCCGGAGACGTAGCCGGTGTGCCAGCGGACGGGCACGTCGTGATCGTCGGCGACCTCGAAGACGTGGCTGATGTCCTTTCGGCGCTGGCGCCACTCGACCGGTTCCTTCCGGGTGGGGTCGCCGCGGATGCCCTCGCCGGTCATGACGAAGCCGTCCTGCTGGAGCCAGTGGTCGAGTTCCTCGGCGGCGGCCTCCCAGGACCACTCCTCCTCGCCGCGGAGGGCCTTCTTCTTGGTCTGGACCGGCGCGGCCGCGGCGACGAACTTGTCGGGGTCGTTCTCGATGATCTGCTGGTTGATCTCGTTGGTCATCCCGAACGCCGACAGGAGCACGCACATGTCGACCCCGTAGGCCTCCATGTCGTACTTCAGGCGGTCGGAGTTGTCGTAGACGATGACCTCGTCGTCCTCGTCGGCCTCGTCGGCCGGGACGGCCATCTTCATCTTCGGCGCGAGGTTGTCGTAGTTCCCCGCGCCCTCGCCCTGGGCCTGGATGCGGGCGGCGTGACGCTGTGCGTGGCAGTGGGTCTCGACGACGAATCGTCCCAGTCTCATTACGGTCGGATACCTGCCGGGTGGCGTGATAAACGTTGTGAGGCCGCACCGACAGGATCCTGAAAACTGGCAGACACGAGCGAGGTGGGACGGAGTCGGGCGGGTGAGATTCGACGGCGACGGCCCGCCGGAGACGGGTCGGGCACGGCGGACGGCCGCCGTCCGCCGGGCCGCTCGGGAACGCCTTCACCGGACCGCTCGGGGACGCCTCCGTCGGGCCGCTTGGAAACGCATAAACGCGACCCGCGAGTCCCGTGAGACATGGAGTACCACGAGGCGGTGAACTTCCTGTTCGACCTCCGCCGGTTCAAGGTCAAGCCGGGAACCGAGTCGGTTCGGAGTCTGCTCGCTGAACTGGGCGACCCCCACGAGGGCGTCGAGTACGTCCAGGTGGCGGGGTCGAACGGCAAGGGGAGCTCCGCCCGGATGGTCGAGTCCGCGCTCCGCGAGACCGACCGCCGCGTGGGCCTGTACATCTCCCCCCACTTCGAGGACGTCCGCGAGCGCGTCCGCGTCGACGGCCGGAAGATCCCCGAGGAGTCCCTCCGCGAGTTCGTCACCGAGGTGAAGCCGATCCTCACCGACCGGGCCGCGGCCGGCGAGCCGATCACGCTGTTCGAGGCGCTGACGGCCATGGCGCTGTGGTACTTCGGGGAGGCCGACGTCGACGTCGCGGTCCTGGAGGTGGGGATGGGCGGCGAACTCGACGCGACCAGCGTGGTCGACCCCGTCGCCAGCGCGGTCACGAACGTCAGCCTCGAACACACCGACGTCCTCGGCGAGACGATCGAGGAGATCGCCGCCACGAAGGCCAAGGTCGCCCCCGCGGACGCGCCGCTGGTGACGGCCGCGTCCGGCGACGCCCTGGCGACGGTCAGGGAGGTCGCCGGCGACGTCGTGACCGTCGGCGAGGCGGCCGGGGGCGAGGGCGACCAGGACGCCGGGGGCGAGGACGTCGACGGCGCCGAGGGCGGGGCCAGGGACGCGGGGCCGGACGGCGAGGGGACGCCGGGCGCCGCCGATCCCGACGTCGCCGTCCGCTACGAGGGCCGGGTGAACCACGCCGAGGCGGGCGTGGTCGTCGACGGCGGCGACTGGCGGGTCGACGCCCGAATCCCGCTGCTCGGCGAGTACCAGGCGTTGAACGCGGGCATCGCCGTCGCCCTCGTCCGCCAGGTCGCGCCGGAACTCTCCCCCGAGACGATCGCCCGGGGGCTTCGGGGCGCCCACTGGCCGGGCCGGTTCGAGGTGATGGAGCGCGACCCGCTCGTCGTCCTCGACGGTGCGCACAACCCCGGCGCCTGCGAGACGCTGGCCGCGACGCTCGCCGAGTTCGAGTACGACGACCTCCACCTGGTGTTCGGCGCCATGCACGACAAGGACCACCGGGGGATGGTCGCCGCCCTGCCGACGCCGGACTCGGTGACGACCTGCCGCCCGGACACCTCGCGCGCCGAGGACCCCGAGACGCTGGCCCGGGTGTTCGAGCGGGCGGGCGTCGACGCGGTCTCCGAGCGCGACTCGGTGGCGACCGCTCTCGCCGACGTCCGCGCGGGGGCGGCGCCCGACGACTGCGTCCTCGTGATGGGATCCCTGTCGACGGTCTCGGAGGCTCGGACGACATGGACCCGGACGGTCGTGCCCGCCCGCGTCCGGGACGAGGGGGACGCGGCGGCCCTGCTCGACCGCGCCCACGTCGCCGAGTCCGGTCCCCGGTCGGCCGCCAGCGCGCCGCCCGAGTCCATGGTCCACCGGGTGGTCCACACCCGGGTCGAGGAGCGGCAGGCCCGGGCGCTCACCGCCGAACTCCGCTCGCTGGGCGGGCGCGCGGCCGTCTCGGGGCAGGCCGTCGAGAGCGAACTCGTCGACGTGGTGCTCGCCGGGACGCTCGCGCAGTTCGAGCGCCTCGTCGATGCCCTCGGGGACGCGCCCCACGGCTTGCCCGGCCTCGCGGCGCAGATTGCCCGGCAGGTCGGGCTGGACGAGTCGACGGTGGCCGACGGGCCGGCGGACGACGCGGCGCCGGCCGACCGCGACTACCCCTGGACCGACGGCGCCGCGGTCATGGGCATCCTCAACGTGACGCCCGACTCCTTCCACGACGGCGGCGAGTTCGCCGCCCGGGAGGACGCCGTCGCCCAGGCGCGCGAACTGATCGACGCCGGCGTCGACATCCTCGACGTCGGCGGCGAGAGCACCAGGCCGGGGGCCGACGAGGTGCCCGTCGCCGACGAGATCGACCGGGTCGTCCCGGTGATCGAGGCGGTCGCAGACCTCGACGTGGCCATCTCGATCGACACCCGGAAGGCCGCCGTCGCCGAGGCGGCCCTCGACGCCGGCGCCGACATCCTCAACGACGTGACCGGCCTGGAGGACCCGGAGATGCGCTTCCTGGCCGCCGAGCGCGACGTGCCCGTGATCGTGATGCACAGCATCGACGCGCCGGTCGTCCCGGACAGGGACGTCGACTACGACGACGTGGTCGAGGACGTGATCGACGAACTCCGCGAGCGGGTCCTGCTCGCCGAGAAGGCCGGCCTCGACCGCGAGCAGATCCTCGTCGATCCGGGGCTCGGGTTCGGCAAGCGCAAACGGGAGAGCTTCGAACTCCTGGGGCGCCTCTCGGAGTTCCGCGCGCTCGGCTGTCCGATCCTCGTCGGCCACTCCCACAAGTCGATGTTCGACCTCGTGGGCTGCGGCCCGGGCGAGCGCGGCGCCGCCACGGTCGCCGCGACGGCGCTCGCGGTCGACCGCGGCGCCGACGTGATCCGCGTCCACGACGCCGCCGAGAACGTCGACGCCGTCCGCGTCGCGAAGGCCGCCGCGGACCCCTCCGGCTTCGACGCGCCGGAGTGACCGTCGGATCGGACGCGCCGGAGCGACGTCGGATCGGACGCGCCGGCGACGGCTGCGGGGTAGAGGTGCGGATCCGGTCGTCGGGGGGCCGAAGCCGTCGGGTTTTTTCGCGCCGGCCGCCAACGCTCACCCGTGTGCACCCTGACCCTCGCCTGGCAGGTGTTCTCCGACGCGCCGGTCGTCGTGGCGGCCAACCGCGACGAGGCGCTCGATAGACCCGCAGAGCCGCCCGGCCGATACGCCGCGGAGCCGACGGTGGTGGCCCCGCGCGACGCCGAGGCCGGCGGGACCTGGATCGGCGCCAACGAGCACGGCGTGTTCGCGGGCGTGACCAACCGCTGGCTCGACGCCCCCCTGGCGGGCGAGCGCTCCCGGGGGTTGCTCGTCGGCGACGTCCTCGCCCACGAGGGCGCCGAGGAGGCCGTCCGCGCGGTCGAGCGCGAGGTGACCGAACGCGAGTACGACGGCTTCAACCTCGTCGTCGCCGACGAGCGCGCGGCCTTCCTGCTGGAGTGGGACGGCCACCTCTACGTCCGCCAGTTCGAGCCGGGCGTCCACGTCGTCGTCAACGTCGGCGCCAGCGACGCCGCCGTGATCCCGTCGAGCCGCGCCGAGTACGGCGAACAGCAGGCCGAGGACGCCCGGCGGGTGGCCGAGGCGCTCGCGCCCGAACCGGCCGAGGGCGCCGTCGCCTGGCGAGAGCGCGCCGCGGCCGTCCTCGGGGACCACGACTACGGCGTCTGCGTCCACGGCGACGGGTACGGCACCCGCTCGTCGTCGCTGCTCACGCTGTTCCGGGCGGGCGCGTCGGGGGCCGACGGCGCCACCGGTGGGAGCCGCGAGGCCGGCGACGCCGGGTGGCGGCTCGACTACGACTTCGCCGACGGGCCTCCCTGCGAGACCGAGTTCGAGCCGGTGTCGGCGTCGCTGTAGCGTCGGGGACTCGGCGTCGCCGCAGGGTCCGGGGCCCGCGTCGCGGTCGAGCCTCGGCCCGGGTCGATCGCGCCGGGTCGGAGGATTTATTCGGGATTCGGTCACCGTCCCCCACATGGCGCTCGCAGAGACCCTCCGACTCGCCGCGTACGCCCTCGGCGCGCTCGGGGGCGTGCTGGTGTTCGTCGAGTTCTTCCAGGTACCGAGCTACATCCAGTACAAGCCCGACTTCCAGCAGTACAACGTCGACCTGAACCCCGTCGAGGTGACCGAGCACACCTGGGCGGGCCGGATCGGCGGGCTCCTGATCGCGCTCGCCTTCGCGCTGCTGTTCGTGGCCACGTTGCTCGGCTGACCGACGGGGCGACGAAAACGGGGATCGGTAAGCGGTTCGGGCCGTAAAGCGGTCGGGCCGTGAAGCGGTCAGGCCGTGAAGCGGTCAGGCCGTGAAGCGGTCAGGCCGTGAAGCGGTCAGGCCGTAAAGCGGTCGGGCCGTGAAGCGGTCAGGCCGTGAAGCGGTCAGGCCGTGAAGCGGTCAGGCCGTGAAGCGGTCAGGCCGTGAAGCGGTCAGGCCGTGGGGGTCGCGGCGTCGAGGCGGTCGCGCGCCTGCTCGGCCTCGTGCTGGACGATGAACGAGCGGTCGTCGACGTGCTCGGCCGCGGCCTCCAGGGCCGCCTCGGTGCCGATCTGGCGGAGCGCCCACGCCGCGGCGGCGCGGACCTCGTCGCGGTCGTCCTCCGCGGCTGCCGTCGAGAGTGGGTCGATCGCCCGGGTGTCGCCCAGCAGGCCGAGCGCGCGGGCGGCGACCGGGCGCACGGTGTCGTTTTCCATCTCCAGTTTGTTCGCGAGCGCCTGGGTCGCGCGCTCGTCGCCGATCTCGCCGAGCGCCTTGAACGTCACCTTCTGGAGCTGTGGGTCCGAGTCGGCGTCGACGTACTCCAGCAGGGTGTCGACGGCGTCCTCGGCGGCCATCTTCCCGAGCGCGCGGATCGCCGGCTTGTCGCGCCGACCGGCGAGTTCGTGCATCTTCTCGAAGGCGCGCTGGTCGTTCATCCGGGTCAGCGCCTCCATGCAGTGTTCCTCCATGAAGTCCGAGTCGAGCTTCTCGAAGGCCAGCAGGATCATCTCGACGTTGCCCCGCTGTTCGTGCTCCTTGAGCGCGGACCACTCCACCGGGTAGTCCTTGTAGTGGCCGAGCACGTCGTAGAAGCCCTCGGCTTCGAGTTGCTCGCGGACCTCCAGGTCGTCCCACTCCTGGGCGTCGTCGAGCCCCGACTGGAGGGCGTCGGTCGCCTCCAGCAGCGCGGCGATGGACTCCTCGTCGTCGTCGGGGTCGAGGCCGGCGTCGTCGACGGCCCCCGCGACCGGGTCGAGGTCGGCGGCCAGGTCCTCGGTGTCGCCCTCGCCGCCCGCGAACTCCTCGTCGAGGACCTCGCCGGCGTCGTCGAGGAACGACGCGACGACGTCCTGAATTTCATCCTCGCCCTGCGCGGTCCAGCGCGTCTCGGTGAGCGTCGACTGGGCGGACTCGATCTCCGCGATCACGTCCTCGGCGTAGGGACCGCGGGCCTCCTCCAGGTCCTCGCGGAGCGTCTCGATGCGGGCTTCGAGGTCCTCGCGCGGGTTCTCCGCGTCCTCCTCGTCCTCGTCCGGCTCCGGGAGGTCCGCGGCCTCGACGTCGGCGGCGACCGCGTCGAGTTCGGCCTCGACCGCGTCGAGGTCGGCCTCCGTCTCGGCCTCCTCGAGGTCGCTCTCGACGGCGTCCAGGCGCTCGTTCAGCGACTCCGGCGTCGCCGCCGGGGTCACGTCGGTCTCCTCGGCCTCGGCGTCTTCGGCCTCGGAGTCCGTCTCTTCGACCGCTTCGGCCTCGGCGTCGCCGTTCTCGGCGTCGGCGTCTTCGCCGGTAGCGTCCTCGGGCTCCTCGGCGTTGACGTCCCCGGCGTCGGCGTCCTCGGCGGGTTCGTCGTCCCCGTCACTCATACGCGGAAACTGGGAGCGACTCTGAAAAGAGCGTTTCCCTTCGTCGGCGTCACGCGAAGGGGGACAGGGTGGATCGTCGACCGCGGCGGCGTCGAGAGGACCGTCGACCGCGGCGGCGTCCCGGTCGCACCGCAGACGCGTCGAAAGTTTGATACTATCCCCCTCGGTCGATTCACACGACACGCTGGAGAGCCCTCCGATGACGACGCAGCAACTCGACAGACGGACCTTTCTCGCCCGCTCGGGAAGTGCCGCGGTCGGTCTGGGCGGCGCCGGCGGCTGGGTGGCCCCCGACCGCAACGACCGTCACGGCCGCCACGATCGTATCCCGGTCCACGTCGGCTACGCGACGACCCGCGCGTACCGGGCCGCGACCGGGGCCGCGTCGCGGACGCTCCGCGATCACGCCTTCGACGCGGTGACCGTCCGACTCGACGCCGCCGAGATCGACCGCCTGCGCCGTCACCCCGGCGTCCGATACGTCGAGCGCGTGCGGCCGGTGGTCGCGCTCGGCGAGCGTCGGACACCCGTCGACGCGGGCGAGGGTACAGGGGCCAGGGACGAGAACACCGCCGACCCGCTGTCGGGCGGGATCGACCGCGTCGACGCGGAACTGGTCCACGAGGAGGCGACCGGCGAGGGGGTCGACGTCGCGGTCGTCGACACCGGCGTCGCCGACGGTCACCAGGCGCTGGCCCACGCGCTGGCGGACGGCGAGGCGGTCGTCCGCGCCGGCCTCCTCCACTTCCCCGGCTGGGACGACGACGACGGCCACGGCACCCACTGCGCGGGGACCGTCGCCGCCCGGTCGGCGGCGGGCGACGGCGTCGCGCCCGACGCGACGCTCCACGCGGTGAAAGTCCTGAACGGTCGCGGCGTCGGCACTACCGACGACGTGGCCGTCGGCATCGAACGCGTGGCGGCGCGAGGATGGGACGTGGCGTGCCTGGCGTTCGGGACGGACGAGTCGGCACTCCTGTCCGACGCGGTCGACCACGCGGCGGAGGCGGGCGTCTCGCTCGTCGCTGCCGTCGGCACCCGCGGCCCGACCGCGCCCGCCTCCCACGACGCCTGCCTCGCGGTCGGCGGCGCCGCCCCCGACGGGACCCCGGCCGCGTTCACCCCCAGCGGCGTCGTCGACCTGCTGGCCCCGGGCGTCGACGTGCGCTCGACGGTCCCCGGCGGCTACGACCGGATCTCGGGCTCGTCGATGGCCTGTGCCCACGCCGTCGGCGCGCTCGCTCTCCTCCGCGGCGACGGGTACGACGCCCCGTCGGCCCGCGAGCGCCTGCTCGACACCGCCGAGGATCTCGGCCTCGACACGTCGGCCCAGGGCGCCGGCCTCCTCGACGTCGCCGCCGCGCTCGGCGTGGCCTCCGACGACGACTGATCGGTGCCGGGCGAGAAGCGGCAGGGCCCGGGCGAGAAACGGCAGGGCCCGGGCGAGAAACGGCAGGGATCGGGCGAGCGGACGGCGGGCCGTCAGCGCTCGGGTTCGACCGCGGCGTCCGTGGCGATCCAGCCGTCGGTGTTGCCGTCCTCGGTGAAGACGACCCGGCCCGGCGACGACCGACTGGCGGTCACCGTCGGCCGGTCGTCGTCCCCGAACTGCTCGGACCCGGAACTCGAACCCGTTTCCCGCTCCGTCGTTTCCATGCCTCCCCGTAGGCGACCCGGGGGTCAAATGAGTTTTGGTCGACCTAAACACTGGCGGAGGGGACGACGGTCGCGGGCGGCGTCGACCCTCGAATCCTTACCCCCGGAGCGCCTACCGGGGGCCATGAGCCGCCGAGACGATCAGAGCCGCCGGGACGACGAAGAGCTCCGCGAACGCCTGGGAGAGCTGGAGCGGACGCTCGACGCCCTCCGCGAGGAGGTCGGGACGGGGCGACGCGGCCCGTCGCGCCCGCCGCGCCCACCGACGCCGCGGGAACTGTTCCGGTTCACCGAGGGGTACACGATCCCGACGGTGATCGCGCTGCTGGAGGCGACGATCCGGTCGCTCGAACTGCTCCAGCGGGTGCTCCGCCTCGCCGATCCCGAGCGCGCGATGCGGGCCGAGACCGACGCCGTCGGCTCCCGCGTCGCCGACGCCCGCGGCGAGGCCGCGGACGCCCTCTCGCGGACCCTCTCGGAGCTTCGGCGCGCCCTCGACGAGGGCGACCTTCCGACGGACCCGGCCTCCCGCGACATCATCGAGGACGCACAGACCCTCTCCGCCGAGATCGAGGCGCGGCTGGCAGACCTCGGCGGCGCGTCGGCGCGCGGTGCCGAGCGTCCGAGTGACGGCCGCGAGCGCGACCGATCCGCCGGGGATCGCCGGCGTCCCGCTCGCGACCGCCGGCGTCCCGCTCGCGACCGCCGGGACCGACGCGGGGTCACCATCGACGTCGTCGACGAGAGCGACGCGGCGGCGGCCGACGCGACCGGGGGGAGCGACCCGGTTGCGGGCGCCGCGGACGTCGACGGCGAGGATCCCGACGAGCCGGAGGTCGACGTGGAGGCCGAACTCGAATCCATCCGTCGCGAGGTCCGCGGCGCCGAGGGGGCCGGGGACGCCGACGGACGGAACGGGGAGGGCGACGGGAACGAGGAGAACGGCGGACGCGGGGACGAGAGCGAGGAGAGCACGACGAACGGACAAAACGAGGGCGAGAGCGAATCGGAAGCCGGCGATCCCGAGTCCGGGGCCGACGGCGAGCGAGGGGCCGACGGCGAGCGCGGGGCCGACGGCGAGCGCGGGGCCGACGACGAGCGCGGAGCCGACGACGGCCCGGCGCGCTGACTCAGACCGGTTCGAACCGGTAGCCGTCCCAGTCCTGGCTGGCCGGTTCGCGGATGCCGGCCTCGGGGTCGCGCAGTTCCTCGCAGTAGACGGGGCGGACCTCGTCCCCGCTCTCGACGTCGCCGGCCGTGAGCTGGCCGATCGCCCGCACCGGCTCGCCGTCTACGTCGAACTCGACGATCGCCAGGTGGTTCGGCTGCCGGACGCCCGGCGGGGTCGCGGTGGCGGTCGTCCAGGTGATCACGCGCGCGGTGTACTCGCTCAGGTCGACCGTGCCCACCGGTTCCTCGCCGTCGGGGCCGACCGGGTGGCCCGGGTAGGTGATGCTGCCGTCTGAGTACCTGAACGCCTCCATCGGGGGCTGGCCGTCGTCGGTTCGGTGGTCGTCTGTTCGGGCGTCGTCGGTGTGGGAATCGTCGGTGGCCGAATCTTCGGGAGCCATGGTCATCGCGCCTCCAGAATCGCCGTTGTCACGCAGTTGCCGAACCCGCCGACGTTGCACGCGAGGCCGACGTCGGCGTCGACCTGGCGCGGGCCGGCCTCGCCGAGCACCTGCCTGTAGATCTCGTACACCTGGGCGACGCCGCTGGCGCCGAGCGGGTGGCCCTTCGACTTGAGGCCGCCGGAGGTGTTGACCGGCAGGTCGCCGTCGCGGGCGGTGACGCCCTCCTGGGCCGCCTTCCACCCTTCGCCCTTCTCGAAGAAGCCCAGGTCCTCGCTCTGGAGGAACTCCAGGATCGTGAACATGTCGTGGAGTTCGGCGACGTCGACGTCGTCGGGGTCGCGGTCGGCCATCTCGTAGGCCCCCTCGGCGGAGTGGACGACGCCGCCCATCGTCGTCGGGTCGGCGCGCTCGTGGACGACGTGGGTGTCGGTCGCGCCGCCGATGCCGGAGACGACGGCGTAGTCGTCCGCGTACTCCCGGGCGACCGACTCGGGGCAGAACAGGAGCGCCGCCGAGCCGTCGGTGATCGGGCAGAAGTCGTACAGCCGGAGGGGGGCGGCCACGACCGGCGACTCCAGCGCGTCCTCGACGGTGATCTCCTTGCGGAACTGGGCGTGGGGGTTGTCCACCCCGTTGCGGTGGTTCTTGACCGCGACCTCGGCGAGGCTCTCCCGGGGGGCGTCGTACGTCTCCAGGTAGAGACGCGCCGTCAGCCCCGCGAACGAGGGGAGCGTGACGCCGTGTTTGTACTCGACCGGGTGAGTCAGGGAGGCGATCACGTCGGTCGCCTCGGCGGTCGAGCGGTGGGTCATCTTCTCGCCGCCGACGAGCAGGGTCATTTCGCTCGCGCCGGAGGCGACCGACTGCCAGGCGGCGTACACGCCGGCGCCGCCGGACGACGAGGTCTGGTCGATCCGGGCGGTGTAGGCCGGTATGGCCGCGAGGTCGTGCGCCAGCGCGTTCGGCACGCCCGTCTGTCCCTCGAACTCCCCGCTCGCCATGTTCGAGACGTAGAGGTGCTCGACGGCGTCCGGCGAGACGCCAGCGTCGTCGAGGCACGCCTCGCCGGCCTCCGCGAGGAGTTCGCGTATCCACGCGTCGCGCTGCCCGAACTGGGTCATCGACGCGCCGATGATGGCCACGCGTTCCATGGCTTTCCCCGCGCGGGCCACCCGCTTGGTCGTTTCCCTTTGCGAGCCGTCGCCCCGGCGACGCGCGCGGCCGTCGGCGCACCCGCGTCTCGAAGCGTTTACGCCGGACGCGTCCGGACGCCGACACATGGACACCGAGTCAGTCGCCCCCCGCGTCGGCGTCGTCGCCTGCCTCCTCCTGTTGGCCCTGCTCGGCGCGCCCTACCTGCTCCTGACCGACCCGTCCGGGCTCGGCGCCTACTACGCCGCCGGGCCGGTCGGCGCCGGCGCCCTCGTCTTCCTGTCCCTGCTCGAAGTCGTCGTCTTCCTGTCCGGCACGCGAGGGCAGGCGGACCCGTCGACGACCGCCGGCATCGCCGTCGTGGTCGGCCTGGCGGCGCTCCTCGTGAGCCTCGTCTGGGCCGCCGGGATCGACCCCAACCTCGTCTTCAGTTTCCCCGCCGCCGACTCGTGGATCGAGTACCACCGCTGGATCGTCGCGGCCGCGTCGGTCGTCGTCGCCGGGAGCGCGGCGGGCTACGCCCGCGCCGTCCTCTGACGGGGGGATCCCTTCCACGACCGTCGACGCGAGCGTCCCCTGTCCTTCCACAACCGCCGGATGCCGCCGACCGATCCGGCCCACCGAGTCGAAAGGCCCTTAAGTTCCACCGGATTACGGGAGGATGGACTAGGTCGGGCAGTTAGGCCCTGCTCCTCCGCCCGCGAAATGGTCTTCAGCGGGGACCGAAACCGGGGGCGTCCGGTCTGACCGGCGCGGGCCCCGGGAGCCGACTGAGAAGCCTCGTCCTCCGGGGACAGCGGTCCGCGGGGATCGTCCGCAGGGACGACGCCCACGGTTCGTCGGTGGCAGCGGGTCAGGCACGGAAGTGAGCAGCCCACCACCGGACGCCCGTCGCTCGGGGGGTTGCGGGGTGGAGGAGGCAACCGGGATTCCCCGCGTCCGGAACGCCGGGCAATCCCGCTGTCCGCCATTCATACCACGTTCTCGTTTCTCGTCATCGGAGACGATTCCAGCCCGTCGAGCGACGGCGTTGCACAAAGTATAAATTTCAGAAGCGACATTTCTCCGCTGTGAACGCCACTGTCGCCGCGCCGCGGTCGTTCGGTTCGCGAGCGACTGGTGGCGAGTCCTTCTTCCCGAAAAAACGCGCTCGGTAACGCTCGTTGCGGGAGTGGCGACCCCGTCTCGGGCGGCCCCCGGCGCCGGGTTCCGGGTCCGTTCGGTCTCGACGACCCGGAGTACGACCCGCACCGTTCGACGACCCGCACCGTTCGACGACCGTAATCGACACCGACACAAACACCGACCGTCTCACACCCACCAAGACCATGACAGACATCGACTTCGCCGGGGTCTACCCGGCCATGTGCACGCCGTTCCACGAGGACGGCAGCATCGACTTCGAGAACCTCCGCGAGGACGTCCACCGGCTGATCGACGCCGGCGTCGACGGCCTCGTCCCCGTCGGCTCGACCGGCGAGTCGGCGACGCTCTCCCACGACGAGCACATCGAGGTCGTCGAGGCCGTCGTCGCCGCGCGCGACGACGCCGACCGCGACGTGCCCGTGATCGCCGGCTCCGGGTCGAACAACACCCGCGAGGCGCTCGAACTCTCGCGGCGCTCGGCCGACGCCGGCGCCGACGGCCTGCTGCTCATCTCGCCGTACTACAACATGCCCGAACAGCAGGGGTTCGTCGAGCACTTCCGCACCATCGCCGACGCGGTCGACCTCCCGCAGATCGTCTACAACGTCCCCTCGCGGACGGGCCAGAACGTCGAGCCCGACACCGCGGTCGAACTCGCCGGCCACCGGAACGTTCGAGCGTACAAGGCCGCCAGCGGCGACATGGGCCAGATCAGCGAGGTGATCGAGCGCACGCGCGACGAGGACTTCGCGGTCCTCTCGGGCGACGACGGGATGACCCTCCCCGTCATCTCGGTCGGCGGCACCGGCGTCGTGAGCGTCGCCGCGAACGTCGAGCCGGCCCGCTGCGTCGAGTACGTCCACGCCGCCCTGGAGGGCGACTACGAGCGCGCCCGCGACGGCCACCACGAACTCGGGCCGCTGTTCCGCCAGCTGTTCGTCGAGACCAACCCCATCCCGGTCAAGGAGGCGATGGAACTGCGCGGCTACGGCCCGGCCCGCCTGCGCTCGCCGCTGACGCGGATGACGCCGGAGAACCGCGAGCGCCTGGCCGAGATCCTCGACGATCTGGACGGGGCCGAACCCGAGGCCGCGGCCGCGGCGGAGGGCGACCGGTGACGCGCCTCGCGGTCACGGGCGCCGGCGGGCGCATGGGCCGCGAGGTGATCGAGGCGGCCGCCGACCGCGACGACCTCTCGGTGGTCGGAGCGGTCAACCGTACCCCCGTCGACGAGGACGTCGCCGGCGTCGCGGTCGACGATGCTGCCGACCTGCCCGACCTGCTGACCTCGGCGTCGCCGGACGTCCTCGTGGACTTCACCGGCCCCGAGTCGAGCGTCGACTACGTCCAGGCCTGTGCGGACGCCGGCGTCGCCGCGGTGGTGGGAACCACCGGCTTCGACGAGGCGGACATGGCGGCGCTCCGGGCGGCGAGCGAGGACGTCCCCGTCCTGCTGGCCTCGAACTTCTCGCGCGGGGTCGCCGCCCTCCGGCGGGCGGTTCGCGAGGCCGTCGCCGCCCTCCCGGGGTACGACATCGAACTCACCGAGACCCACCACAACGGCAAGCGCGACGCCCCCTCCGGGACCGCGAAGACGATCCTCGACGACATCGACGACGTGCGGGGCGAGGCGCCCCGGACACACGGCCGCGAGGGCATCCAGCCCCGCGAGGACGGCGAGATCGGCGTCCACGCGCGGCGGGCCGGCGACGTCACGGGCGAACACGAAGTCTTGATTGCGGGGAACCACGAACTCGTCTCCGTGACCCATCGGGCGCAGGACCGCGGCGTGTTCGCCGCGGGCGCGCTCGACGCCGCAGTCTGGCTGGCCGGGCACGACCCCGGCTGGTACGACTTCGGCAGGGTGCTCGACGAGGGATCCCAATGAGTCAGACGCTCGAATCCGACATCGACGACCTGTGGCAGCGCTACGAAGCCGACGAGGTCGACGCCGAGACCGCCGACGCCGACGCGATGGACACGCTCGACGCGTTCCTCGACGCCCTGGAGGCGGGCGAGGTGCGCGCCGCCGAGAAGACGGGGGCGGACGTGACCTCCTGGGCGGCCAACGAGTGGGTGAAACGCGGCATCCTGCTCAACTTCGGCCTGCGCGAGACCTACCCCCGGGAGTACGGCGACGTCACCTACCACGACGTGCTCCCGCTCCGGGAGACCGGCGACCTCGCCGGGAAGGGCACCCGGAACACGCCCGACGGGACGGCGATCCGTCGCGGCGCCTACCTCGGCAGCGACTGCATCATGATGTCGCCGTCGTTCGTGAACATCGGCGCCCACGTCGGCGACGGCACGCTCGTCGACTCCTGTGACACCGTCGGCTCCTGCGCGCAGATCGGCGCGAACGTCAAGCTCGGCGCCAACACGCTGATCGGCGGCGTCCTCGAACCCGTCGAGGACGCGCCGGTCGTCCTGGAGGACGGCGTCTCGCTCGGCGCCGGCTGCCGCGTCACCAGCGGCTTCCGGATCGGCGAGAACACCGTCGTCGGCGAGAACACCCTGCTCACGCCACGCATCCCGGTGTACGACCTCGTCGAGGAGGAGGTCCTCTACGGTCACCTTCCCGCCGACCGCCGGGCGTTCACCCGCATGGTCGAGTCCTCCATCGGCGACCACGACCTGTTCGCCGGCGGCGCCTACAAGCCCGCCGTGGTGGCGATGGACATCGAGGAGGACACCCTCGACGCCACCCGCCGGGAGGAGGCGCTGCGTGAGTGAGCCGGCGAGCGCGTCGCGCGCCGCGAGCAGATGAGCCCCGGAGGCGGCGACGCCGCCGATCCCGGCGGCCCCCGGGTCCGCCGGCTGGCCGACTGGGACGCCGACGCCCTCGCCGCCCTCGCGGCCGACTACGGGACGCCGCTGTACGTCACCGACCTCGACCGCGTCCGCGAGAACTGCGCGCGCCTCCGGGCGGCGTTCCCCGACGCCGACGTCGCCTACGCCCTCAAGGCCCACACCGGCCGCGCGGTCCTTGAGACCGTCCGCGACGCGGGGCTGGGCGCCGAGTGCGCCTCGGCCGGCGAGGTCCGGCGCGCCCTCGACGCGGGGTTCCCGGGGGAGCGGGTGCGCTACACCGCCGTCAACCCGCCGGCGCGCGACCTCGACCACGTCGTCGACGCCTGGGAGTCGAACCCCGGGCTCACCGTAGTCGCCGGCGCGGCCGACGTCGTCGACCGCCTGCACGCCCGCGGGTTCGACGGTCGCCTCGCCGTCCGCGTCAACCCCGGCGTCGGCGCGGGCCACCACGAGAAGGTTCGAACCGGCGGGAACCCGAAGTTCGGCGTCCCGCTCGACCGCGCGGCCGACCTCGCGGCCGCCGCCGACCGCGACTTCGGGATGGACCTGGTCGGCCTCCACGCCCACGCCGGCAGCGGCATCTCGGGGGAGGATCTGGCGGCTCACCGCGAACTCGTCCGGCGGCTGGGCGACCTGGCGCGCGACGTCGCGGGGCGCGGGCTCGACCTGGAGTTCGTCGACGTCGGCGGCGGCTTCGGCGTCCCCTACCGCGAGGACGAACCGCCCCTCGACCTCGACGTGGTCGCCGCCGCCACGCGGGAGGCGCTCGGCGACGTGGACGCGACGCTCGCGGTCGAACCGGGCCGGTACGTCGTCGCCGACGCTGGCGTCCTCCTCGCGCGGGTCAACGGGATCAAGCACGTCGACGGGACGGCGGTGGTCGGCGTCGACGCCGGCATGACCGCCCTCGCGCGGCCGGCGATGTACGGCGCCTACCACCCGATCCGCAACCTCGGGAGCGCGGGCGACGGCGTAGAGGGTGCAGAGGCAGACGGTGCGGGGGGTGCAGACGGCGCGGCCGACCCCGACGCGACGCCGGTCGAGGCGCGCGAGGCAACCCCTGTCACCGTCGCAGGGCCTATATGTGAGTCGGGAGACGTGCTGTGCGAGGACAGGCCGCTCGCGCGGCCCCGTCGCGGGGACCTGCTCGCGGTCGGGAACGCCGGCGCGTACGGGTACGAGATGGCGAGCACCTACACCTCTCGGCCCCGCCCGGCCGAGGTCGTCCTGGGGGACGGCACGGCCCGGCTCGCCCGGCGCCGCGAGACCCTGACTGACCTCACGGACACGGAGTTAGAGACATGAGCGCACTCACGGATTCGGTACGGTTCGACAAGTATCACGGCACCGGAAACGACTTCCTCGTCGTCGACGCCGGCGAGTCGGTCCCGAGTCGCCCCGACTTCGCCGTCGCCCACTGCGACCGTGGGTCGGGCGTGGCGGCCGACAGGCACGACGCGGGCGACGTCGACTCCCGGCGCGGCGCCGACGGCGTGCTCTTTCTGGCGCTCGAAGCGCGGTACACCCCCGCGCGCGTCGTCATGACCCTGGTCCAGCCGGACGGGTCGGTCGCGGCGATGTGCGGTAACGGCGCGCGGGTCGCCGCCCGCTGGGCCCACGACCGCACGGGCGACGCGGAGTTCATTGATCGACACGCCCGCGGGCACGCGCCACGCGACCGTCCGCGACGACGGCACCGTCGCCATCGAGATGGGCGTCCCGAGCTTCCGGCCCCGGGACGTCCCGCTGGCGGGGGAGACCGCCCTCGTCGACGAGCCCGTGGAGGGGCTCGCGGTCACGGCGGTGTGGACCGGCGTCCCCCACGCCGTCGCCTTCGTCGACGACGTGGACGCGGTCGACCTGGAGGCGGTGGCTCCGCCGGTGCGCCACGCGGACGTCTTCCCCCGGGGCGCGAACGTCACCCTCGCCTCCCGGGACGGCGACCGGCGCTTCCGGCAGCGCTCCTTCGAGCGCGGCGTGGAGGGGGAGACCCGCTCCTGTGGCACGGGCGCGGTGGCCATCGTCGCGGCGGCCGAGCGGCTGGGTCGCCTCGACGGCGACGGCCCGGTGACGGTCTCGCCGCCGGGCGGCGACCTGGAGATCACCGCCCCGCCCGGGGACATCGCGACCCTCCGGGGGCCCGTCGCCTACGAGTTCTGCGGCGAACTCGACGCGGCGCCCGGGGCGTGACCGGCGCGGCGGGACCGACCGCGACGTCGACTCCGGGAGGGTCCCCGTCGACGGCGCCCGTCTCGCGCTACGCGGTCGGATCTCCCCGACGGCGGCGGACGCCCGCCGCCGGAGACCCGAAAGGGTAAATCGCGGCGGTAACGACTACGGCCCAATGAGTCACTCGGCCACCTCGCAGCCCGTCAGACGGGTCGCAGACTGGGATTTCGACCGGCTGGACTCCCTCGCCGAGGCGCACGGCACGCCCCTGTACGTCGTCGACCTCGACCGCGTCGCGGCGAACTACCGGCGCATCGACGCCGCGTTCCCGGACGCGGAGGTCATGTACGCGGCGAAGGCCCACACCGGCCGCGCCGTCCTCTCGACCCTGCTGGACGCGGGCGCCGACATCGAGTGCGCCGCCCGCGGCGAACTGATGCGGGCGATCGAGGCCGGCGCCGACCCGAACACGCTCCAGTACACCGCCGTCAACCCGCCGGCGGCGGACCTCGACTACGCCGCCGACCTCGGCACCGACAACCCGGGGTTCACGGTCACCGCCGGCGCCGAGGACACCTTCGACCGCCTGGAAGCGCGGGGGTACGACGGCCGGGTCGCCATCCGCATCAACCCCGGGATCGGCACCGGCCACCACGAGAAGGTCGCCACCGGCAAGGACGCCAAGTTCGGCATCCCCTACGAGCGCGTCCCCGAGGTGGCCGCCGACGTGCGCGAGCGCTTCGACCTCGTCGGGATCCACGCCCACGCCGGGAGCGGCGTCCTCGGCGACCAGCTGGACGACCACTGCCGGGCGGTCGCGAAGGTGGCCGACATGGCCCGCGAACTGGAAGGCCAGGGGTGCGACCTGGAGTTCGTCGACGTCGGCGGCGGCTTCGGCGTCCCCTACCGCGAGGACGAACCGCCCCTCGACATGGACGTCGTGGGCGAGAAGTACCGGGCGGCGGTGGGGGACCTCGACGCGACGCTCAAGCTCGAACCGGGCCGGTACGTCGTCGCGGACGCCGAGGTGATCCTCACGCGGGTCAACACGATCAAGGAGGCGCCGGGGACGACGGTCGTCGGCGTCGACGCGTCGCTGGCGACGCTGATCCGACCGGCCATGTTCGACGCCTACCACCCCATCGACAACGTCAGCGCCCCCGACCGCGACCCCCACCCGGTCTCGGTCGGCGGCCCCTGTTGCACCAGCGCCGACGTCTTCTGCATCGACCGCCCCATCGCCCGCCCGGAGCGCGGCGACCTGCTGGCCATCGGGAACGCGGGCGCCTACGGGTACGAACTCGCCAACCAGTTCCACTCCCAGCCCCGGCCGGCCGAGGTGGCCGTCGAGGGCGACGATGCGCGGGTCGTCCGCCGCCGCGAGACGATGGACGACGTCACGCGCCTCGAACGGTAGGGCCCACGGATGCCCACCCCGCCCGATCCCGCGGCCGACGCCGCCGGCGTGACTCCCTCCGGGGCGAACTCGAACGGCTCCGATTCGGCGGCCGACGCCGACCCGATCCGCGTCCGGGCCGCGCCGCGACGGGCCTTCGAGAGCGCCGACTTCGACCCCGACCACGACAAGTTCAAGAGCGTGCTCGTCGTCCCCCGATCGACCTTCGACCGGCTGTTCCCCGGCGACGAGGCGTCGGGGTACGTGCGGGCGCAGGCGGTCGGCGGGGACCGGACGGTGACGCTGTACGTCCGGCCGTTCGGCGGCCGACATCGGGCCGAGACGACGGACGACCGGGCCGAGGCGACGGAAGACCGGGTGGAGGCTACGGACGACCCCGCCGAAGCGGCGCCGCCGGTCGCCTACCTCCGGGCGAACCGTCAGCGGGACCTCGGGCTCGACGGGGCGGCCGACCCCGTGATCGAACTCGACCCCGTCGACGCCCGCGACGTCGGTCCGCTCGACGTGGTGCGCTACTCGACGCTGACCGAGAGCACCCGGGTCGACGAGTGCCGCGTCCACCCGTCGGACCTCGCGGACGTGGGCGTCGACGACCGGGCGGACGTCGAGGTGTACAATCCGGCGACCGGGGGACGGATCCGCCTGACCGCCGTCGCCACCCCCGACGTGGGCGAGGGCTGCATCTCCCTCAGCACGCGCGCACGGAAGCTCCTCCGGGCCGAGTTCGAGGAGCGCGCGGGCGAGGAGACGGTCACCAGCCTCCACGTCCGGCGACCGCACCCGGCGTCGGCGGGAGACGGGGCCGTCGACGGCGGCGCGGGGATCGGCGACGACCGGGCGGCGAGTGACGGAGCGGGAACCGACGGCGAGCAACGCGCGGGGGGCGACGACCGCGGCCCACTCGCCCGCCTCCGCGAGGCGGTGTTCGACTGGGCCGTGGACCACCACGAGATCCGCCTGCGCGTCCACCTCGGGCTCAACACCGACGAGGGTCGCTCGACGGTACGCGTCGCCGCCGACACGATGGAGGTCCTGGGGATCGACGAGGGCGACCGCGTGGTGATCGAGAGCGAGACCGGCCGGACGACCGCCCGAGCCCGCTCGGTCGCTCCCGACAGCCACTACGTCGAGACCGACGAGGACATCGACGAGGCGGACGTCAGAGACCGGACGGTCCTGCTCCCGGCCACCGAACGCGAGCGGAGCGGGGCCGTCGTCGACGACGTCGTGCGGGTCCGCCGGGACACGACCCACGTCGCGATCAAGCGCATCGTGCCGTCGCTGTTCGGGTTCTTCGCCGTGTTCATCGGCGGCGTCCAGACGATCGACCTGATCTTCCCGCCGGCCTGGAAGCTCCCGGCCGTCGGCGCGACCCTGCTCCTCTCGACCTGCGCGATCTGGCTCGTCCTCTGGCCGGAGCGCCAGCGCTGTCGGTGAGTGGGCGGACGATCGGTCGGTTCGGTCGGTCGTCAGTCCCCGAACTCGGTCGCCCGGGCGTAGTAGACGGTGTCGACGCCCTCGCCGCGGTCGTCGGGGCGGCGCTCGACGCAGGCGAACCCCAGGTCGTCGAGGACGCGCAGGTGGGCGCGGTTGGTGCTCCAGGTCTTCGTGGAGACGTAGGGCCGGCGGCGGTCGGCCGGCAGGTCGGAGAGCAGGCGGCGGTAGGTCGCCCCGGCGAGGTCGCGGCCGCGGTAGGCGGGGTCGACGATCAGAATCGAGACGTGGTTCGTCGGCAGGTGGCCGTCGAGCGCCGGCGCCCGGTCGAGGGGGCGGAAGGAGCTGAACCCCACGAGGTCGTCGCCGTCGAACGCGCCGATCATGGGGCGCGCCAGGCACCGCTCGACGTACTCGTCGAGCGTGCCGGGACCGCCCTCGCCGTCCGACCGCGCGACGTCCGCGCGCCCGGGGCCCGTCAGCGGCGGGACGAACTCGTCGTCGGCCGCGGCCAGCAGACGCTCGACGTCGGCGGCGTGGCGGGCGCGGTCCCGGACGAACCGGACGGTCGCCATCGCTCGACGCTACCCGCCCGAGGGGCAAAACGCGCTCGGTCGGCGCCGACTGTGGGGACGCGGCGCCGCTCGCTGGCTCACCGCTCGACGGGGCCCCGCCCGACGGCGCTCCGCCCGACGACGTACGTGCCGCAGGACGGGTCCCACCGACGCGCGCCGGGCGGACGCGGGACGACGTTCGCCGGGACAAGACACTTGCCACGGGAACGGGTGGTGGATTCCACACTACGCATGTCCCCGGCCGAGTACCGACAGTTTCCTCTCGCGGTGTGCTGTGGGCTCCTGCTCGCGAACCTCGCGGTGGGGGGCGTCGGCGCCGCCGCGGCCGCCCCCTCGTCGACGGCGACACACGCGTTGATGGCGCCCGCGCGGCCACCGTCGGCAACCGGCTCCGCCGGCCGAGTCGCCGTACCTCCCGGGGGAGCAAACGCCTCGATCGTCCACCAGGGCGACCGGGTGCTCCTCCGCGCCACCGACTCGGCGACGGTTCGCGGTCGGGCGTCGCTGTCGACGGGCGCGAACGTCACCGTGAGGATACGCTCCGACGGGAACTCGTCCGAGTCGTTCCTCCGCACCCGCGACGCGACCGTGCGGGCTGACGGGACCTTCAGCGCGACGTTCGACCTCTCCGACGTGCCGGTGGACGCGTCGCGGCGGATCGAGGTGGCGGTGCTCGGGCCGGACGGCGGCACGCTCGTCGAGGTGCCAGGGGCCCTCTTCCCGGCCGACGAGGTCCTGACGTCGCCGCCGAACCCGACGGCGACCCCGACCCCGTCGCCGACCGACGCGGGGATGCCAACGCGGACGGCGACGAGGGCGACCGTCGACCCGGGATCGACGACCGACCCCGCGACGCCCACTGGGGGCGGGGGGACCACCGGCGAGACCGCTCCGGGCTTCGGTCCAGCGGCGACGGCGCTCGCACTCGGTGGGGTGCTCGTCGCGTTCGCGGCACACGTTCGGCGATGAATCCCGCACCGATCCGGCCTGGGGTGGACGTCGACGTCGGTTCGAGCCGGCCTGGCCGGCCCGGCGAACCACAACCCCGATGTAGGCGGCCCCCGTCGGGCCGGACATGTACGAGGCGGTCCACGCCCACCCCGACGGCCGGAGCACGGTCGCCCGCTACGCGCGGACGGCGGCCCGCTACGGGTTCGAGGGGATCGTGGTCCGCGCCCGCGAGGCCGACCCCGACTACGACCGCCTGCGCGAGGCCCTGCCCGTCGACCTGGTGGACGCCGTCGAGGTGGTGGCGTCCGACCCGCAGCACGCGAGCGGCGCGGTCGGCAACTACCGGCCGAAACACGAGGTCGTGCTCGTCCGCGGCGGGACGCCGGCGCTCAACCGGTTCGCCGCCGAGCAGGACCGCGTCGACGTGCTGACCCGCCCGCTCCGGGACGGCGGCGACGTCAACCACGTGATCGTCAGGGCGGCCAGGGACCACGGCGTCCGAATCGAGTTCGACCTCGGACCCGTGCTCCGCCGCGACGGCGGCGCCCGGGTACAACACCTCAAGGGGCTCCGCAAACTCCGCGAACTGGTCGACCACTACGACGCCCCCTTCGTGGTGAGCGCCAACCCCGGATCGCACCTCGAACTCCGGGCGCCGCGGGAACTCCGCGCCGTCGCCGCGGCGGTGGGGTTCGACCCCGACCAGATCGACGCGGGGCTGGCCGAGTGGGGACGGCTGGCGGCGCGCAACCGCGAGCGCCGATCCGAGTCGTTCATTGAACCCGGCGTCAAACGGGGCAGGTATGAAGAAGACGCGTGAGGAGCACGCGGCCCGGTTCTCCGAGATGGCCGCCGAGTACGACGAGCGCCAGCAGTCCGAGGAGTACCTCGCCTGCGCCGACCTCGTCGTCGAGCACGCCGCCCCGCGTCGGGACGACGTGGTGCTCGACCTGGGCACGGGGACCGGCGCCATCGCGCTGGCGCTCGCGCCCGACGCGGCCCGGGTGATCGGCCGCGACATCAGCGCCGGGATGCTCGACCGCGCCCGCGGGAAGGCCGAGGCGGCCGGCCTCGACGACGTGGAGTTCGGCGAGGGAAGCTTCAGGGAACCGAACGTCGACGGCCCGGTCGACGTCGTGGTCACGAACTTCGCGATGCATCACCTGAGCGACGCGGAAAAGCGCGAGGCGATCGAGGTGATCGCCGGCCTCGAGCCCCGGACGCTCGTCCTCGGCGACGTGATGTTCTTCGGGGATCCGGATCCCGACGAGCCGTTCTTCTCGCCCGAGGTCGACGACCCCGCGACGGTCGGGACGCTCGCCGACGCGCTCACCGACTGCGGGTTCGTCCTGACGGCCGTCGAGCGCGTCCACGACCAGGTCGGCGTGCTGGTCGCCGAGCGCGCCGCGGCGGCCGGCGAGCGGGTGTCGCTGTTCGACGCGGCGGACGCCGACTCGACGGACCCCAACGCGAGCGACGACGAGGCGACCGGAGACGGGGGAAGCGACGGCGCCGACCGAGCGGAGGAACGAGCGCCGTGAAGCACCTCCCGAAGCACCTGCGACCGCGGTGGCGCTACCTCGCCGTCGGCGTCGAGTCGTGGCCCGACGCGTCGCTGTCGCGGGGGGCCTTCCAGCGGGAGCTGTGGTACGCGGCCCAGAACCTCTACGGCGACGCGGGCAGCGCGGACGCCGATCTCACCGTACTCGACTTCTCCTTTGCGGACGGCCGCGGGGAGACGGTGGTTCGGGCGCGCCGCGGCGAGGTCGACAGGGCCCGCGCGGCGCTGGCCTGCGTCGACGAGATCGGCGGCCGTCCAGTGGGACTCAGAGTCCGCGGGGTGTCGGGGACGGTGCGTTCGTGTTCGGAAAGGTATTTAAATCGCCGGACCGGAAAATCCGACGAGAGAAACGTCGTGTTCTCGAACGAGCGCCGGCCCGCCGTGGTGGTCGACGACGCCGTCGACGTGCGGGGGCCGGACGGGTTCGTGGGCGCGACGCAACTCGATCTTCCGTAAACTATGCAGGGACAAGCGCAACAGCAGGCCTACGACCGCGGGATCACGATCTTCTCTCCGGACGGCCGACTCTACCAGGTCGAGTACGCCCGGGAGGCCGTCAAGCGAGGGACGGCGAGCGTCGGCGTCCGCACGAGCGGCGGCGTCGTGCTGGCGGCGGACAAGCGCTCGCGCTCCCCGCTGATGGAGCCGACGAGCGTCGAGAAGATCCACAAGGCCGACGACCACGTCGGCATCGCCTCGGCGGGCCACGTGGCCGACGCCCGCCAACTGATCGACTTCGCCCGTCGACAGGCCCAGGTCAACCGCCTGCGCTACGGCGAACCCATCGGCATCGAAACCCTCACGAAGGAGGTCACCGACCACATCCAGCAGTACACGCAGGTCGGCGGCGCGCGCCCGTTCGGGGTCGCGCTGCTGATCGGCGGGGTGGAGGACGGCGAGCCGCGCCTCTACGAGACCGACCCCTCGGGGACACCCTACGAGTGGAAGGCGGTCTCCATCGGCGCCGACCGCGGCGACCTCCAGGAGTATTTAGAGGAGAACTACACCGACGAGATGGACCTCGAAGGCGGCATCGACCTCGCGCTCAAGGCCATCGCGTCCTCGAACGAGGACGAACTCGAACCGGCCGGGGTCGACCTCGCCACGGTCGACCTGGAAAGCGAGTCGTTCCGCGAGCTGACCAACGAGGAACTGGAGTCCCACCTGGCGGAGCTGGAACTGCTCCCGTCGGGCGAGGACGAGGACGAGGACGCGGACGGCGCCGCCGAGTAATCGGCCGCTCCGACCTCGACCGGGCGCATCGTCACGCGGGCGTCGGGCCCCGCGGTTCACTTTCTCAGCGCTTTTGGCGGTTCCGGTCGAGAGGCCTCTACCAGCGTGCGAGACGCGGCCGGAGACCGCCGGACCCCGTGACGATTAACGGCCGGTGCGCTGCGTCTGGCGGAGGTCGTCCGCGAACGCCGTGGCGTCGTCGACGTTTCGAATCACGATCTCCAGCCCGCTGCCGCCACCGCTGGCGACCCGGATGTTCCCGACGCCGACGATCGCCTCGATCGGCGACTTACTCTCCTGGACGGCGCGTATCTTCTCCATCGGCACCTCCTTGCGGACCAGCGACAGCAGACGGAACGAGTTGATCACCCGGTGGTTCGTGATGTAGTAGGTCGTCAGCGAGTTCGTCCAGTAGGTCAGGATCCCGGTCGACAGCAGGTACAACCCGATGACGAACGCGACCATCGGGTAGACGTACGGGCGTACCGTGAAGAACATGAGATAGCCCGCCGCGAGCAGGAACGGGAGGCTCATCACGACCTTCGCAAGCGGCGCCTTCTGCGTGGGGTGACGCGTGTCGATCAACTCCTCGTTCTCGCGCAGGGTCGGTGCCGGTGGCGCCGCGACGAGGTGGACGTACCATCCCATCGCGATCACGAACGCACCGAACACGAGCAACGGTACGCCCAGCAACTCGGGGTACGGGGTGTCTCCGAAGTAGATCAGGGCGCCGCTGGCCAGGAACGGGACGCTCAGAACCGTGCTCCACACGCCGGGAAGTCCTCGTGCCATAGTAGTCTCCAGTTACGTCTGTTTGCCCAGCAGTTGCAACACGATGCCCACGATCGAGACGGCGATGCCCGCCCAGGTCAGCGTCACCGGGTCGTCGAGGAACGCCAGCGCGGAGTTCGGGTCGTTCGTGAGGAACCCGCGGTTCGATTCGGCCTCCGCGCCGCCGCCTCCCGTCGAGCCGCCACGTCCCGTCGCGTCGCCGCCGTCGCCGGCGGTGTCGCCCCCACCGCCGGCCGACCCCCCGGCGGACGATTCACCGGACGCCGATCCGCCGGACGACGACCCGCCTGACGGTTCGAGGACGTACGTCGTCTCGGTCGTCCCGACGACGACGCGGTCGTTCGCGACGGTGAGCGCTCTGACGCGTCCGGAGGTCTCGAACTCCCATATTAACTCGCCGCTGTCCAGGGAGTAGGCGTAGGCCATGTTCTGTTCCGTCCCGAAATAGACCGTGTTGTCGACGACGACGGGGGCGCCGCGGACGCGCTCGCCGATCCCGATCTGACCGATCTCCTCGCCCGAGTCGGCGTCGACGCCGTAGACGCGCCCGTCGTCGTTGCCGGCGAACACGACGCCCTCCGCGACGGCGACCGCCGAGTTGAACCCCTCCATCCCCTCGAACTGCCACTGCTGGTCGCCGGTCGCAGCGTCGTAGGCCGTCAGCGTCCCGTCGGCCGTGGGCCAGTAGACGGTGCCGTCGACGACCGCCAGCGACTGGACCCCGAACGCCTCGCGGGACACGTCCCAGACGACGGAGCCGTCGGATCGATCGAGCGCGTACAGCCGACCCGAGCCGTCCATCCGGGACGGGGATTCCAGGTTCAGTTCGTCGTGGGGGACGCCCTGGATCGTGGCGACGTACACCCGCTCGTCGTCCACCGCCGGGCGAAATCCGACTCCCTCGACGTCGCCGACCCACCGGAACTCCTCGTTTGCCTCCTCCCCGGCCACGACCGGCCCGTCTAGCGTGGGCGCGAACCAGCGCCCGCCGCCCCCGAACCCCAGACCCATTCCGGGATCTATCTCGAGTTCGACGTCGACGTCGCCGTTCTCGCGATTCAGCGCGTACAGCGTTCCGTCGATCGCTCGGCAGACGAGGATGTTCCCCTCGACGAACTCCGGGACGAGCATCTCGTCGGTCGGGGAGGCCGTCCACTGCTGGTCGCCGGTATCGAGGTCGACGGCGGTCACGTCGCCCGCCTCGGCGTCGTGGATGTAGGCGGTCCCGTCCGCACACAGGTAGTCCTCGCCACGGCCCGGGGACGTCTCCTCCATCAGCGTGAGGAGCTCGAGACTCGTCGGGGCGCTCCCCTCCGGGTGGTACGCGGTGTTCCCGTAGTCGAACCGCTGCATCGGCCACGCGTCACCGTGGGTCGCAGCGGCCGGTCGGACCAGTCGGTCTGTCGCGAAACCGGCCGCGGTGAGGGCCACCCCCGCCCGAAGAACTGATCTGCGAGTCGGTTTCGGGGCCCGCACAGTCCCGTTCGATTGCGGAACGTTCACGATGACAACAACTACCGAAATGGGGATAATCAGCGTTTTGATAACGCGTTTAATGAATTTTGGCAGACACGAACGGGTCGGGATCCGCCTCCGATGCGGCCGTCACCCTGTCGTGTCGTTCGAGCGTCGGTGCGCATCCGACCACACGACCACCTGCAGTCGGGCGTGCACACAGTCGAAACCGTGACGGGAGACCGGAAGGCGGCCCGCCGTCGGAACGCCGCTCAGTAGTCCTCGTAGGCGAGGTTCATCAGCCACTGGGAGAACGCGTCCGAGCGGGCGTCGATCTCCTCCTCGCCGATGAACGGCGAGAGCATGTCCCCGGCCATCAGGAGCGAGAAGTTCAGGTCCCGGGCCGCGGGTTCGAGGTAGTAGGTGTTGTGGCCCTCGTAGACGGTCTCGGTGCGCTTGATCAGGTCCTGCTCGGCCAGGCTGTCGGCGATGCGACTCCCCTTCCGCGAGGAGATGTCGAGTTGCTTCCAGAAGTCGCTCTGGTGAATGCCGCGTCGCTCGCGGATGAGTTCCAGACCGGCGCGCTCGTCCTCCGACAGATCGGCCTCGACGTCGGCCGTGCTCACGCGACCACCCCCGGGTGTCGGCTCATACACCACACACGGCCCGCGACCCGTTTCAATGTTGCCTTCGGGCCAGGAGAGGCGGGCGAGCCCCGCCGGGAGCGAAACCGCCGAGCCCGCCCGGGGAGTGACGCCGCCCGGGGACGCCGTCGCGTGAATCTTGCCCGACCCGGACACGTTATGACGGTCGCCCGCCGAACGGGCGGTATGCCGGAGACGACGCTGTACGAGCGGCTCGGCGGCCGGGAGGGGATCGAGGCGGTCGTCGACGACTTCTACGACCGCCTCGTCGACGACCCCGCGCTGGGTCCCTTCTTCGAGGACGCCGACCTCGACGAGCTGCGGCGCACCCAGGCCGACTTCCTCTGCGAGGCCGCCGGCGGTCCCGAAACGTACGACGGCCCGCCCGTTCGCGAGGCGCACCTGAACGTGCCGTTCGAGCCGAGCCACATCGGGCGGGCGGTCGACCTGCTGAACGAGAGCCTGGACGCCTTCGACGTCCCCGAGGCGGACGCCGCCGCCGTCGTGGACGCGGTCGCGACCTACGAGGCCGACCTGCTGGCGTCGCCGGACGACGAGTGAGGGGCCGGGCGTCGAGTCGCGGACGGGGCGCCGCCGTGACCGAATCGATCCCGTGACCGAATCGACTCCGTGATCGAAGCGACTCCGTGACCGAAGCGACTCCGTGACCGAAGCGACCCATGACCGAAGCGACCCCGTGACCGAACCGCTCTTTTCGACGCGGCGCCGAGGTTCGGTGTGACCGTCCCCGAACTCGACGCCGCCGACGCGGCGCTCCCGTCCGACCTCCCCGCCGTGGCCGAGCGCGCGGCCCGGGCGGGCGGGGACTACCTCGCCGCGGCGTTCAGGGACGGCGCCGTCGACGGCGAGTACGACGCGGACGACGTGAAGGCGGTCGCCGACCGCGAGGCCGAGCGGCGGGTCCTCGACGTCATCGAGGCCGCCTACCCGGACCACGGCGTCCACGGCGAGGAGAGCGGACGGCGGGCGGGTGCGGGCGACGGCGCCGACCTGGAGTGGATCGTCGACCCGCTCGACGGCACCAACAACTTCGCGGCCGGCCTGCCGGCGTTCGCCACCGCCGTCGCCCTCTGTCACTGGGGCGACCCCCTCGTCGCCGCGGTGTACGAACCGCTCCCCGACTCGCTGTACCTCGCCGTCCGGGGCGCCGGCGCGACCGTCAACGGCGACCCGCTCGACGCGCCGCGGGACCACGACGACGCCCTCGGCCTCGACCGGGGGACCGTCTCCCTGGTCGTCGGCGTCGACGCCGTCCGCGACCCGGCCCTCGAAGCGCGGCGCGAGGCCATCCGCGCGGCGCTGGCCGACCGGTGCAAGCGGGTCGTCCAGACCTGGGCACCCTGCGTGGACTGGGGGCTGCTCGCCCGCGGGTCGCTGGAGGGCATGGTGTGTTTCCACCCCGACGCGTACGACTACCACGCGGGGCGCCTGCTGGCGGCCGAGAGCGGCGTCGCCGCCCGCGAGTCGGGGCCGCTCTACCTCGGCGCGCCGGACCCGGAACTCCTCGAAGACCTCCGCGCGGCGGTGCCGGTCGACGCCTGACGCCCGCGAGGAGCCAGATCGACGACGGAGCCGACCTCACTGGACCGACCGAGCGCCGTGGCCCGCCAGCGGCGCGAGCGCACGGTGAGCCTCGCGGGCCGCCCGATCCGGCTCGTCGGGGTACGTGTACAGTTCGAGCGTGGCGTAGCCGTCGTAGCCGACGTCGTCGAGGGCGTCGAAGATCGCGGCGAAGTCGAGGTCGCCCTCGCCGGGGATCAGGTGGTAGTGGCGGCCGCCCACGCCGCCCGCGATGTCCTCCAGGTGGACGCCCGTGATGTGGCCGGCACAGCGCCGGACGGCGTCGGCGGGGTCCTCGCCGTTGACGGCGGCGTGGCCGAGGTCGAGGTTCACGCCCAGGCCGTCCCGGCCGACGTCGTCGATCACGTCGAGGGTCGCGTCGGTCGTGTCCACCAGCAGTTCGGGTTCGAACTCGATGCCGACGTCGACGCCGCGGGGTTCGGCGTAGTCGAGGATGCGGTGGAGCGAGTCGTACAGGAGGTCGGTCGCCTCGGCGGGCTTCGTGCCGGGGAGGGGCGAACCGGTCGCCAGGCAGACGGCGGGGGCGCCGACGGCCGTCGCCAGGTCGATCGCCCGCTTCGTGTACTCGACGCGCCAGCCCCGGAGGTCGGGGTCGGGGTTGATCACGCTCGGCTCGAAGAACGCGGAGGGCGGGGCGTCGCTGTAGTAGCCCGTCGTGGTGTTGGCGTTGACGTTCGAGACCGCGATCCCCGTCCGGTCGAGCACCCGCTGCAGGCGCTCGCGCGCCTCGTCCCCGAACTCGGGGAGGTAGGCGTGGGGACGGTCGGCGAGCAGTTCCACGCCCGCGTAGCCGTGGCCGGCGATCCGGTCGACGGCCTCGGGGAGCGGGTGGTTCGTGTAGGCGTTGGTCGAGAACGCGAGGTCTGTCATGGTGGGTTGGGTGGATGGGTCGGGGGTGTCAGTCGTCGTGCGTTCCGGGTCCGATGTGGAGGGCCGAGGGGCGTCCGGGAGGCGGGCCGAGGGGCGTCCGGGAGGCGGGCCGAGGGGGGTCCAGGGGAAGCCGAGGGGCGTCCGGTGGGAGGGCCGAAGGCGTCAGGAGACGCTGAAGGCCGAGGCGAGCAGTCGAGCGGGGACGAGGTGGGCGACGACGGCGGCGGCGAGCAGCGGGCCGGCGGCCGCGGCCAGCGCCGCGTCGAACAGGACCAGGCCGAGCACGCAAGCGCCGACCGCGGGCCCGACCGTCGAGGGCGCGGGATCGGCGTGGGCGCGCCGGAGCGGCCGGCCGACCCAGCCGAGGAACGCCAGCGAGCCGACGGCCGCGAGCAGCGCGGCCCCGGGACCGGCGAGCGCCAGCACCAGGAGCGGGGCGGCGACCGCCGCGACCAGCGACGCGAGGCCCGTGATCCGGATCGCGCGGCGACCGCCCGCGCCGGTCTCGTGTTCGGCCATCGCCGTCAGCGCGGCGACGTACCCGAGTGCGACCAGCGGAGCGGCGAGGAGCGCCACGCCTGCGGGCGGCAGGGGGAAACTCGGCGCGCCGAGCGCGCCGTCGACCGCGGCGACCCCGAGGGCGACGTTGAGGCCGCGGGCCGCGCCCATGGCGAGGAAGCCCGGGAGACTGCCCTTCAGGGCGACGTCGTAGGCGACGACGACCAGCGCGAGCGCGCCGGCGACGATCCCTGCAGCCGTGCCGGCGGCGGACAGCGCGACCAGCGGACCGACCAGCAGGCAGCCCAGGGCGAGCGCGAGTCCGGCCCGTCGGGAGACGGCGCCCGAGGGGATCGGTCGCTCGGGGCGCTCCCGACGGTCCTCGGCGGCGTCGGCGACGTCGTTGAGCGTCGTGCCGCCGGCGTACAGGAGGACGGACGCGACGACGACGCCCGCGAGGGCGAGTGGGTCGACGCCGACGGGGAGGAGGCGGACAGCGGTCCCCGTTCCGCCCCCCGAGCCAGCGGCGGCGAGCGCCGCGGCCCCGACCGCCGCGCCGGCGAGCACGTCCGGCGGGGTGGTGAAGAGGTTCGGAAGGCGGACGAGCGCCGCGTAGGCGTGCAGGGAGTCCCGAACCGGCCGGGTGCGCGTCGTCGTCGCCATCAGCGCACCCCGGCGGCGCGGGCTGCGCCCGTCGCCGTCTCCCCGCGTGTCGTGGTCGCCTCCCCCCGCCCCGTCATCTCAGACCCAGCCCTCCCGCCGGAGGTACTCGTAGGACTCGCGGGCGGTCTCGGCGGCGGTCGACTCGTAGGGGTACAGTTCGACCGTCACCCAGCCGTCGTAGCCGGTGTCCTCGACCGCCGAGAGGAAGCCGTTGACGTCCATCGCGCCGTCGCCCAGCTGGGTGTGCTGGTGGGAGCGGTCGGCGGGGATGTCCTCCAGGTGGTAGTGACTCGTGTACGGGGCGAGGGGCTCGACGAGGTCGGCGGGGTCCTCGCCGACGCAGTAGAAGTGCCCGGCGTCGAAGTTACACCCGACGTACGGCGAGTCGAACCGCGAGACGAACGACTCGAACTGGTCGGAGGTCTCGATCAGCAGGTCGGGTTCGGGTTCGACCAGGATCTCCACGCCGCGCTCTGCGGCGGTCGGCAGGATCTCCCGCAGGCCGGCCTCGAAGGTGTCCTCCCCCCACGCCCGGCTCTTGCCCTCGGGGAGGGGCCCGCCCGGTTCGATCGAGACGTAGTCGGCGCCGAGGTCGGCGGTCGTCTCGACGGCGTCGCGGGTGTAGTCGACCCGTCGCTGGCGGTAGTCGGCGTCGGCCTCGACGAAGGAGGGGTGGTGGAAGTCCTCGATGGCCGTGAGCATGAACCCGTTGCAGTTGCTGATCTCCACGTCGGCGGTGGCCAGCGCGTCCCGCACCGCGGCGACGTCATCGGCGG
>Ga0207718_100147_pt1 | contig 87152 bp, 95 predicted proteins | sample A23M2SouthBayCA_FD_187749 | JGI IMG/M metagenome (GOLD analysis project Ga0207718, IMG submission 187749) | Aerobic enrichment media microbial communities from Eden Landing Ponds, California, USA - A23 M2 (SPAdes) | ecosystem: Environmental > Aquatic > Marine > Unclassified | place: Emeryville...
CCGGTTCGTTGGCTCGGTAAATGCCCACTCTCGCTCGCCCGTGGCCGCATCTATCGCGTATAACGCCTCCCCGGATCCGACATAGACGGTCCCGTTCACAACTGCTGGCGACGAGCGGACGCTCTCCCCTGATTCAGTGAATTTCCATTCTCGTTCGCCCGTGACCGCATCCAGGGCGTATAACGCCGCAAAATCGCCGCCGAAGTCGCCGGATGATCCGACGTAAACGGTTCCGTCGACGATCGTCGGCGACGACGTTACCTTTCCGATTGGCTCGGTGAACTTCCATTCCAAGCTACCAGCGCTCTCGTCAATGTTCACCGTGGTAGCATCGCGATTCTCGTCGGTAGCAGTGGTCTCATTCTCCTTCTCGTCGGTCGGATTTTCACCCTCAGTACCCACACAGCCGGCGATCGAGACAGAGCCCAACCCGGCGATTGTCTGCAGTACGTGACGCCGACCCACTCGCTCGGTGGGATCAGAAGTCATGGCATAGCATCCCCATGATACGTCAGCACTCGCTGGGCGGCTTTCGAAATCCCATTTTGACCAGTCAAAAGGAACTGACGACCTGCCTCAAAAGGGACGCGCGTGCGCCGCTCACCGAGGCCTCGCCGATCCCTCATACAAGAATGTATTATGATCCAATATATAAGATTGCCCCCGGTTCGACAAGTAGTGTTCAGATAAGGCGTCAGCAGCGCAGTTCAGAGCCAGAAAGCCCTCGCCAGTCTCGACTCCCGCGATTCTCACGGACCCGATGCGCCCGTTCGCGCGTGCCATGCGCGGCGCTGTGCGCCGCGAGTTCGAGGCGGTGAAACCGCCTCGCAAGGCGCGTGGCGCCTCGCGCCTTTCTTCGTCCGCCATCCCCGAGCGGGCGTCCCCTTCCATTCCCACCCGTTTCGGCCGCTCAGTGGGGCTGTTGGGGTGGGACTGAAAGGGGCGGCTCGCTGGAGGAAGGCGGCCGACGCAAGCACTGGACCGAGCGAAGCGAGGGAAGCGCACAGCGAGGCCCCCGACTCCAGCGAGTCGGGGCTTCAATTTCGTCTTTCAATCGTTCTCTGGTTCACTACGGCCGCCTCGCGGCTTACTTCGTCGGGGTTCGCCGAGACTGACTCGCCCTTTCATTTTACCAGAAGACTCCGTCTTCTGGTCGCCCGAAAATCTTCGATTTTCGGTGACAAGGCTCGTCAGAGCTTGCTCTGACGGTGGGCCAAAAAAGCCGCCGTCGCGGAGTGCCACTCCGCTCACGGCTTCGCCGTTCGCGTTTTCGAGACGCTCCCGTCGGTCACGTCTCGCTCCGCTCCGGCGGTGAACCGGCGCGCTACGCGCGCCGGACATCTCTCAAAAACTGATAGCAGCCGTTCCTGTCTTTGGGCAAATCAGCACCGCAAAGCCACGTGTTGATCGACAGGCAGGAACCAACAATCGTCAAGCCGGTATCCGCCCAAGAATTGTCCGCCGTTCCTGATGTCAATCGTCGTCCGCTGCGTGTGAAACACGACTGGACCCCGTCGTGTTCGAATCGACGTCGACGCGGTCCAGTACGGCGAGCGTTCCCGCCATGTATGCAGTGAAAGACGCACCGAGCACGAGAAGACCGAGCGCGAACTGAAAGTCCGCCGAAACGGGAAGCGCCGGTCCCGCTCCGATGAGCGCAGCGAGCGTGACGACAGCGACAGCGAGCCCAGTCCATCGCTTGTCTCCCCAGGACTCGCCGGTACTGAACGCTGGATACGCACGCCTGATGTGCAGCGTAACCCCGAGTGCTGCCGTCCAGGTGACACCCGTTACGACCGCAAGAGTGACCCTGCCCACGAGCCAGTAGAGCCCGAACCCGACCACCGTACCGACGGCGAGTGAACCCAGAAACGCCCTGGTCGAGTGTTGCATGTCTCGAAAAAAGAACGGATGATCGGAAAATTTTGGGGTGCGACGGGACGTTTCACGGGAAAATCCCACGGACGGGACGGCGTCCATCTCGACACGTGGCCGGGAGACGCACAGCCATTGCTATTGTATAAGGAAAATCTGATCAATATATACACAAGCGTTAAGATACCAACGTCAGTCGATTCAATACGTATGTGAACTATGCACACGAAAAACGAGATTCGACCGGGCGTCCGGGCCAGGAGGCGACAGCCGCGGCTCGGAGCCAGGCAGCGTCTGCACGGCGAGAGCAGCCCCACAAGGCAGCGCCGCCCTGGAAGAAAGCGGCCAGCGCTGGGTCGGCCGCCGAGTGGCTCTCATATCCCTCCCGTCGAACATGCCTGATCGGATTGATCCCACGACGGGGGCGAAACAGGACGGAGGCGGGAACGACGGGGGTGTCGCCCCACTGCGTCGCAGCATCGAGGTCGAGTACTGGGTGATCGACGACGAGGGTCGGTTGACCGATCCGGGTGAGCTCACCGACGCGGGCGAGGGTGTCGAACCGGAGTTCGTCGAGCCGCTGCTGGAGATCAAGACCACGCCGTGTGAGTCAACGGCCGCGCTTCGGACGGAGTTCTACGAGCGGCTGGATGGGGTACTCAGGCGGGCGTCGGACCATGGCAAGCGCCTCGTCCCACTCGGAACGCCCATGCACGACGGGACGATCGCGGACCGGCCCGGTGAGCGCACCAGAATCCAGGACCGGGTCGTCGGCTCGGACTTCGAGTACGTCCGCCACTGTGCGGGCACGCACATCCACGTCGAACAACAGCCGGGCCACGTCATCGAGCAGTTGAACACGCTGATCGCCCTCGATCCGGCGCTGGCGCTGGTCAACTCCTCGCCGTACTTCGGCCACGAGCGGCTGACGACCGGCGCGCGGTCACAGCTCTACCGGCGGATGGCCTACGAGACGTTGCCCCATCAGGGGAGACTGTGGCCCTACGCGGAGGATCTGGAGGAGTGGGCCAAACGCCTGGAACACCGCTACGGCGAGTTCGTCACCCAGTCGATCATCACCGGGTTCGACCGCGAGCGCGTCGAGTCGTACTTCGGGCCCGAAAGCGCCGTCTGGACGCCCGTCCAGCTTCGCGAGCGCTTTTCGACCGTCGAGTGGCGTTCGCCCGACGCCGCACTGCCGAGTCAGCTCCTCCGGCTGGCCGACGACGTCGCCAGTATCGTCAGCCGAGTCACGGAGGCGGCGGTCCGGATCGAAGGGGATCGAGGGCGATGTGCGGCCGGGGAAATCGTCCTGCCGAAGTTCGACGCCGTTTCAGAGTACGTCGACGCCGCGATCACTGACGGCCTCGATTCGAGCGCTGTTCGGTCCTATCTCGACCGGATGGGCTTTTCGGTCGAGGCCTACGATCCCCTTGCGGGCGAGATGGACGCGCCGGCGGAACTCACGGAATCACAGGCGCGAGACCGCCGCCTCGAATACGCGGATCGCCTCGAAGCGGACGTCCGTCGCGTCAGTTCGATCACAGCCGACTGAGCGTCGAGGGGCAGTGGCAAAAGATGACGAGACGAAACCGTATTTCCCTGCGGACGGAAACACGTGCATAAATGGATCGTCCACGTCTCGCGCTCCTGAACGCGGCCCACGAAGCAGCGGACACGCGCCGGAATTTCGAGCGGGAACTGGACGCCGACCTGGACGTCTTCCACGTGCCGGCCGGGGAACTCCCCGAGAGTCTCCACTACGACGGGTTCGTCGTGACGGGCTCGAGTGCCTCTGTCTACTGGGACAAAGAGTGGATCGGCGAGTTGAAGACCTGGGTCGGCGACGCGGTCCGGGCGGGGCTGCCCGCGCTGGGCGTCTGTTTCGGCCACCAGCTCCTCGCGGACGTCATGGGTGGCAGCGTCAAGGGCATGGGCGAGTACGAACTCGGCTACCGGCCGGTGAACCAGGACGGATCCAATCCCCTGCTTGCGGGGATCGACGAGACGATGACGGTGTTCATGAGCCACTCCGATCACGTCACCGACGCGCCGCCCGGGTCGACGGTGTTCGCGAAAAACGAGTACGGCATCCAGGGGTTTCAGAAGGGGCGGGCCTTCGGCGTCCAGTTCCATCCGGAATACGACATGGACACAGCCGAGATGATAACCCGTGGGAAATCCGAGCAGGTGTCCCCGGCGCTGATCGAGGCTGTGCTCGACGGTATCCACGCGGAGAACTACGCCAGGGCCTGTGAAGCCAAAGCGCTGTTCGATAACTTCCTCGCGTTCGTCAGGGAGACCCAGCGAGCGCGGGTCGACGCCGCGGAAACACAGCCGTAGCGTTGTACTCGGCGATCGGTATCGAAGCCGACTTGGATCCCGGCGAGTATATAATGGTTCGGATCGGTTGTGCTGACAGCAACGGGGATGGCATCTTGAAACGCCCGGCCCGAGACGAATAACGCATGACAGAACGCACACGGCGGGATGTACTTGCCGGGGGCGCGATTGCCACCCTGGCCGGATTGAGTGGCTGCAGCGGCCTGACGCCGTTCGTCGGCAAGCGCATCGAGGGAAGCCGAACGATCGACCCGGCTGGTGCCAACGAAGTGGGAATCACTGTGGAGGCTGGGGACGTGCAGGTGACCGCCAACGATCGATCGACCATCGACGTGGCGTACATCAAAAAGTCCAGTTCCGTCGGGACCGACCTCTCGAAACTCGACTTGCGGAGTTCACGTTCGGGCGACCGGGTACATCTTCACTCCGAATGGGCCGGTGGTAGGGGCCTGTTCGATGGCTCCGCACAGCTTGACATCGACGCGAAAGTACCAGCTTCGATGACTGTCGACCGGCTCGAATCGGGCGTCGGAGACGTCTCGGTCACCGGAATGAGCGGCCCGGTCAGACTCCGGTCTCGCGTGGGCGACGTGACCGCGACCGCAATCGACGGCGACGTCGATGTACGCTCGAACGTCGGGGACGCGATCGCGACTGACGTCGATGGCAGTATCGAGGCGCGGACGTCGACGGGTGACGTCGAAGTCAGCGGCGGCGGAACGATCAGCGACTTACAGACGAACACTGGCGACATCGAGGCAGACGTCCCAGCGATCGACGGGCCGACGTCGATATCGACCGACACTGGCGATCCGCAGATCCGCCTGGCCACCGATATTGACGTGGAAATCCTCGTGAAGACAGGAACTGGCGATCTCAGGGTTGAAGGGCTCTCTCTGTCGGATCTCGAACGGGCGGAGACGATGACGGGAACGACCGTTCGCGGGACGCTTGGCGACGGCGGACCGACACTGCGCATCGAAACCGACACCGGAGACGTTACCGTTGAGCCGCTGTCCTGAGTGAGTTATCAGCTACGTCCCCTCGAGCGAATAGAGGATCGCAACCAGTCCCGCGTTGAAGCAGACGAGGACAGCCAGTAGCGTCGCGGCGTCCGAGAGCCCGACCAGCGGCTCCAGCAGGTAGTTGACGCCGAACGGGAGCACGGCGATACAGACGATCCCGGCCGCGAGCCACCGCATCGTCGCGCTATCGTTGCGCCGACCGCCACGGTCGGCCAGCCAGGCGACGACGGTACCGAGCGTGGCTGTCGCGGCGGCGGTGACCAACAGCACGGTGGCCGGATCAACGACGGACATAGATCACCTCCAGGATGACAAGCAGTCCGAGCAGCTGACTCGCGCTCGCAACGATCTCACGCGTGATCGTAGCTGTCTCGGTGACGTTCGTCAGTACGAGCCTGAGGAGGATCGGTGCCGTCGTCAGCATGACGAGGCCGATCAGTAACACCAACATGTCGCGATTGCCGCCGGCCCGATACCCCCGGTAGAGTCGGAGGGCGACGACGAGAGACAGCACCGTCGCGAGCAAAAGTGCCCCCAGCGCGAGCACGACAACGGTCGCGGATCCGCCGGTGGCCGTTGTCTGGAACGGGAACGCGGGGAGTGGCGTCGCTGTCGTCATTTGAATCCCTCGTAGAGCCGGGTGAAGCGATCGGCGGGCGGTTCACGGCGGTCGACTTCGACGGTGAAGCCCTCGTCCTCCAGACGAATGTGAAGCGCGTCTAAGTTCGCCCGGTAGGCCTTGTAGTGATGCCCATCGGGGTCGAGTTGCTGCTGGACCTCAAGCAGGTCAGCCTCCGAAAGGCGCTCGATCCGTCGGTAGATCGTCGAGGGATCGGCGTCACAGCTGTCGCTGAGCGTCTGGGCGGACTTATACTCGTTTCGCGTCTCGACGAGGATCCGCCAGCCGTAGCCGTCGCTGACCAGGTCGACGATCGCCTTCGGATCCCCGTCATCCATCGTCATGCTGGTGGTAGCCCGCACGTCATAGTTCCATGGATCCCTTTGCGGATACACGCCGCTTCAGTAGTGCTTCGGATGCCCTCGACAAGGTTGTCCTGGTCGGTTGGACACTCGCCAACTCTCCCAGAACCTTTATACGCTGTTGCCGGGCACCCCCATACATCGATGGCATGGGTGACGTCGGTGAACAGTCGGTCTCGATTCCGTGGCTTTCTCGGAGCCCCGTTTCGCCGCCAGACCTATCGCAATCTCCTCTACCTGGGACTCGCGTTTCCGCTCGGGATCGCGTACGTCGTGGTTGTGGTGGTCGGGCTGGCGCTGGGCGTCGGCCTGTCTATCGTCGTCGTCGGCATCCCGATCCTGGCGACGCTCGTCGTTGTCGGGACGTTGCTGGCCGGCTGGGAACGGTGGCTCGCGACCCGCCTCCTCGGACATGAGTTCGAGACACGATCGACGCTGGAGGGAGATTCCAGTCGGGAAAAGCTCGTCTCCGCCGTGACGGATCTCCGGACCTATACGCCGCTCGTGTATCTCCCGGCGAAGTTCGTGTTTGGCGTGCTCACGGTCGTCGTCGTGTTCACAACCTTGACGACGGGCATCAGCCTGGTGTTTGCGCCCCTGTACTTCGGCGAGCCCGGCGTCTACGTCGGCGTGATCACCGATCGTCCGGTCGAGATCCACCCCGCGATCTACGTCGGGTGGAACAAACTCCTCATCGGATTCGAGACCGTCCTCTCGCTCGATTACTGGCGGATCCAGACGCTCCCCCAGTCACTCGTCGTGTCCGTCGTCGGCGTGGGTATCACACTACTTGGCCTCAACGTCGTCAACGGCCTGGCCCGGCTGGCCGGATGGCTTACACAACTGCTGCTCGACGACGGCTATTCGCTGGTCGAGACGTTGACCGCGGACCAAAATTGACCGGCGTCAGCCGAATCGAGTACTTAAATCCTTCGCAGAGATGAGCCGGAGACAACTCTGGGTCCGCTTATACGGTATTGCTGTGGCAATCCCCGGGTAGGCATGAGAACAAGGCCCCTCCGACGTTGTATTGATTTTGTCACCGAACACAACCGCATCACACTGCTGGTGATGGTGCTCTTGACGGGCGTTGTCCTCGCCGGCATCCCCCAGTTGAATACGGGGAGTCAGGCGGGCGGGACCGCCGCGGACTTCGAGCACCTTGATCGCGTCCAGGCGTCCCAGCACATCGAGGACGTCTATCGCGCCGACGAGCACTCCCAGTCGAATCGGACCCTCGCGACAGTGTACGTCCACCAGCCCGACGGGAACGTCCTCTCGAAACCGGCGCTGCGAGCGGAACTCGAGTTCCAGCAAACACTGCGCGAGGACGACGCCGTCGGGCGTGCACTTCACCCCGACGGGATGACCGGGATCGCCAATCTGGTCGCGACACGCGCGGCGGGCGATCGGGCGGCCTCCCTTGAGGAACAACTCGCTGCCGTAAAGTCGGCCAGCGAGCAGGAGATCCGGACGCTCCTCAGGGAGACAGTCACCGACAACCCGCGAGCGGGTCGCCTGCTCCCGGCGGATTTTGCGGGGGAAACCAGTGCCACGGATCGACGGCTACTGATCGCACTCGATACCGGCGTCGACGAAGACGTCTACGAGGACGCACGGAACGCGATTTTCGAGACGGCCAACGACCGTGACGCGTCGGGCTATTTCACGCTCGGTGGGCCCGCGATAGAAGCGGCCAACAGTCACTTCACGGGCGAGATGGTCGAACTCGTCCTCCCGCTTGCGTTGCTGTTGATCGTCGCGATTCTCGCGTTCGCCTATCGTGATCTGGTCGACGTCATCGTCGGGATGACCGGGGTCGTCCTCTCGGTCGCCTGGATGTTCGGCCTGCTGGGGTGGCTCGGCGTCAGCGCGGGCGTGGTCATCATCGCCCCGGTCGTGCTGATAACGGGGCTGAGCATCGACTTCGGCTTTCACGTGTTCAACCGGTACCGGGAACAGCGCGCGGCGGGAGCGGACCGAGCGCCTCGAACCGACGAGCGGGAAGCGGATGCGACCCGCCGAGGGGAAGACGCGGGCATTCGCCCGTCGATGAACCGCGGCGTCCGGCTGGTCGCGACAGCACTCGTCCTGGTGACGGTCACCGCGGCCATCGGCTTCCTGGCGAACCTGGCGAACCCGCTACCGATGATCCGCAACCTGGGGATCGCCATCACGCTCGGCGTAGCCTCGGCCCTGTTGCTGTTCGTGACGGTCGTCCCCGCCCTGAAGATCAGCATCGACGGCCTGCTCGAACGTGTCGGGTTCGACCGGCGGAAGGCCCCACTGGGACACGGCCGGTATCTCCGTCCGGCACTCGAACGGACAGTCACGCTCGCCAGGCGAGCGGCCCCAGTAGTCGTGATCGTTGCCGTCCTGATCGGGGCCGCGGGCGGCGGAGCGTGGTTCGCACTCGATCAGGAGAGCTTCCAGCAGGGTGACGGCGAGGTCGCCGACTGGAAGCAGAACCTGCCCGACCCGATCGGCTGGGACCGGCATGCGTACTACGATCGGGCTGACCACGTCGAGGAAACCTACCGGCCGGCGAGTGCCGCGGACGCGACGCGGAGCCAAATTCTCCTGGACGGAGATGTCACCGGGGGCGGAACGCTTGCCGGGATTGCCGACGGCATCGACCACCTCGAATCCGCGTCGCTGCTGGTCCAGGCCGATGCCGGCGGCGTCGAATCACCACTGTCAGCCCTGCGAACGGTCGCCGACCGGAACGCGACCGTCGCTGCGATGGTCGACCGCGCGGACAGTGACGGCGACGGGATACCCGATCGAAACGTCGCGCGCCTCTACGACGCTCTGTACGCGGCCGACAGTGATCTGGCGAGTCGGGTCCTCGAGCGCACCGACGGCGAGTACCGGTCGGCACTCGTGACCGTCTCGATCGACGCCGGCTGGGAGACCCAGGACACGGCTGTCACGGAAATGGAAACCGCCGCAGCGGCGATGGTCGACGGAAGCGACCGGACGGCCACGCTTGCCGGCCCGTTCTCAGTGAATCAGGCGGTTGTCGCCGACCTCGTCGCGGGGATCCTCCTGACGATGGTGCTCGCGCTGGCGGCGATTCTCCTCACGACCATGGGTGTGTTCAGGGCCATGCACGGCAGCGCGACACTCGGGGCAGTCGTTGCAGTCCCGATTGCCCTGGTTGTCGGGAGCGTGATCGGCACGATGTATCTGCTGGAGATCCCACTGACGCTACTGACGGCCCTGTTGATGAGTCTGGTCGTCGGTGTCGGGATCGACTACAACATCCACATCGGTGACCGCTTCGCCGATGAACGCCGTGCCGGAACGCCCACGATCCCGGCTCTCCGGGCGGCCGTGACGGGGACTGGCGGCGCACTGGTCGGGAGCACGCTCACCACGGCGGGCGCGTTCGCGACGTTGACACTGGTCCCGCACCCACAGCTCGTGAGTTTCGGGTCGATCGTCGTGGTCGCCCTGGTGACGGCATTTCTGGTCAGCCTGCTGGTGTTGCCCAGCCTCCTCGTGCTCTGGGACCGTCACGCCGCGGCATCCGTGACGGTCGGTGACCGAACCCAGACCGGTGTTTCGGCCACGCAGGACTGACTGAGAGCCAATCCACAGGATCACTCCCGCACAGCAAAATCGGAAAACCGGTGTCGACGATTACAGTTCGCCGAGTTTCCGCAGCAGCTGCCCGCGGTACTCCTCCATCTTTTTCCGCTGCGGGTGAGCGCACGGCGCTCACCACTTGCGCAAAAACATGGTCCACGCGAGCGAAGCGAGTGTGGGCTCGGGAGAGCTCGCTCTTCCGGTGATGAAAAAGGGTCGAGCCCTCCGTTCGGTCGAGTCCGAGATGAGGGCCTTACAGCTCGCCGAGTTTCCGCAGCAGTTGCCCGCGGTACTCCTCGTCGCTACGGACGCCCTTGCGTTCGAGGACGTTGCGCTGAAGTTTGTCGAGGGCGACGTTGAAGGCGGTCTTCGAGCCGTAGCCCTCACCGGTGCCCGCGACCTGGCCCTTGTTGGTCCGGAGGCGGATCTGGCAGTTGATCAGCGGCGTCCCACGGAGTTTCTCCTTGTGTTCCTGAAAGCGGACGTGGGCGTGTTGAACCTGCATCGCCTGGTACTTGTCGGCGACGTCCTCGATCCCGACGCGGACGTCCTGGCGGGAGAGCGTATCCAGGAGATTGATGTTCGTGATCTGGACGTCCATGTGTTCCTCCTCGGTGAACGACAGCGCACGGAGGACATCCGTCTTCGTGATGATACCGGCGACAAGCGAGTCGTCGCGTTCCGGCGTCACGACGAGTCCGGCGTAGTCGTTCTCAAGCATCCGGCGGACGGCGTCCTCGACCGACTCGTCGATGGTCGTCGTCGCGACGGGGCTGCTCATCACGTCGTAGACGGGCAGATCGAGGACCCGATCGACGTCGCCGGCGCGCTCGCCGGTCGTCGCCTTGTCCATGTCCCGGACGACGACGTCGACGATGTCGTGGCGGGTCACCATCCCCGTCAGCTTCCCGTCGTCGTTCAGGACTGGAACCCGGGAGATCCCGTGCTCCCGGAGCTTGTTGATTACCTGGCCGACCTCGGTGTCTTCGGTGGCGGTGACGACGTCGCCGGTGAAGATCTGCTCGACAGTGAGGGCGTCGAGGTTGTCGATGACGGCCGAGAGAATGTCGTCGTCGGTGATGACCCCCCAGAGCTTGTTGGCCTCGAACACCGGGGCGACCTTGGTCCCGCTCTCGACCAGCACACGTGCCGTCTCACGGACGTCGCCCGTCCGCTTGATCTTCGGCGCGTGTTGCATCAGCGCGCGGGCCTTGGCCTGGTCCTCGACGTGGGACTGGACCAGCTCCTTTTGCGTGATGACGCCGGCGTACTCACCCCCTTCCGTGACGATGATTCCTTTGGGATTTTCGCGCTCGAAGATCGATCGGACTTTGCCCAGACGTTCGTCCGCGTCGACCTCGATGTAGTCGCGGGTGGCTATATCAGCAATATCCATCGTACCAGTCATACTTCGTCGGGAGGGATAATCAAATCTTGGTTTGGATACACATGACGTACCACGGGAAACGAGCATCAATCGGGACAGTCCGATGGGCCTACAGCGATCGGACAGTCTCCGAAAGCGTCCGGCACCCGGCAGACAGTGACTCGGCAACCGGCGGGCTCAGTTCGTCACCGTATCCAGTCTCGGCGGGCTGGACACCGACAACGCGGATCGCAGTCGTCGAATCCGACAGCCGTGTCGCCACATCCAGAAGTTCGAACGGATCAGTGCCGTGGGTGCCCCGTCGGTCGGGTGCCGTCGCAGGGACAGCCGGATCGAACACCACAATCTCACCCGGATCACCGCCGAAATCTACCGCGTCGACGATCACGACGGCGTCGTAATCGGCGACGACGTGTACCAGATCGAAGCCCGCGTCGCCGAGGTCGAGACAGTCCACCGACGGCAGTCCCTCCTCGCGGAGCCGATCAACCAGCGCGGGCCCGATTCCGTCGTCCCGACGATAGGGATTGCCGAGTGCGACGATGGCGCGATCGGCGGTCATGCGTGATTTCCACGAGTCGGGTTCGCGATACCGGTCATCCCTCGCCACCGACGAACTCGACGTCGAGATAGTGCGTCGAACAGGAGATACAGGGGTCGTAGGCCCGGACGAGCATCTCCAGGGTGTGCTTGATTTCGTCCTCGGGCTGGTCGACGATCGTCGGCACCAGTGTCTCCATGTCCCGCTGGATGTTGCCGTGGTTCTGGTTGGTGGGGATGACGCAGTTGGCCTCGGTCACCTCGCCGGTGTCGTCGTAGGCGTACTCGTGGAAGAGCACGCCGCGGGGTACCTCGATGGCCCCGATCCCCTGGCCCGCGGTCGGGTCGATCTCGGGGACGTGGTAGTTCGACTGCGGGGTGAGGCCATCGTCCAGCAACGCCTCGATCAGCCGGACGGACTCGCCGAGGAGGTGGGCGACCTCGACAAGTTGGGCGACGTTGTTCAGATACGGATTGTGGACGGGCGCGTCCAGACCGAAGCGATCGGCGATTTCCGTCGCTCGCGGGGCAAGCTGGTCGGCGTTGTTGTTGAAGCGGGCCAGCGCGCCGACCATGTACGACTCGCGCTCGTGCCGCGCGAACTTCGCCGTCGAGTGCTCGACGACGTACTCGTTGGCGACGTCCCGGTAGTCGGAGACGGGGAGCTCACCGACGTCCGAGGAGTAGATCGTGCCCTCGGCGAGAGCGTACTCCTCGGGATGAGTCAGGGAGATATACTCGGTCTCCCGTTCGAAGGCAGGGAGTTCATCGGCTAGAACGGCCAACAGGTCGGCGAGTTCCGCGACGGCGTCCCAGCTGTTGACGAGCCGATCGAGCAGCGCCTGGAGGTCACTCTCGTCGGGAAGCTGGGAGAAACCGCCGGGGAGCAGGCGCTGAGCGTGGACCGATCGGCCGGTGACAACTTCCGTCAGCTCGTTGCCCAACCGATGGAGGTCGATCACGGTCTCCAGTTCGTCCTCGTGTGTGTCCGCAAGCGGCAGGACGGATTTCTCGCCGACCAGATCCGGCAACGCGAGATAGCCCAGGTGCAGGACGTGGCTCTGGAGCGTCTCGCCGTAGAGCGCGAGCTTTCGCAGCCGGCGGTCCTGCTCGGAGACGGAGACCCCGAGGGCCGCCTCAGTTGCCTGCAGCGAGGCGATCGTGTGACTGACCGAGCAGATGGCACAGATCCGCGAGGTGACGTGGTGGGACTCCTCGAAGGAGCGACCGACCAGCATCGATTCGAAATACCGCGGAGATTCGACGACCCGCCACTCGCAGGTGTCGAGTTGGCCGTCCTCGGCGTTGACCACGACCGAGCCGTGGCCCTCGACGCGGGTGACGAGGTCGCCCTCGACGTCGATCGTGTGACTCATCGCTCACCCCCGTCGGCGACGGGCTGGGAGTCGCCGTCAGCGACTGCCACCTGATTGCGTTGCCAGCCCCAGTAGAGTTGATACTCCTCGATCACTTCCTCGGTCGTCAGCCCGTTGGCTTCGAGAACGTCCGTATAGGCGTCCTCGTTCGGATGGTCGACCATGCCCCGACAGCCCCAGCAATGGGTGCCCGCCGAGACGCAGGTCGCCGAACAGCCACCACGCGTGATCGGTCCGAGGCAGGTCTCGCCGCGCTCGAACGCGCAGGTGTTCTCCGCGAACTTGCACTCCAGGCAGACGGGATAGTTGGGGATAGACGGTTCAGCACCGTTGACCAGCGCGGTGACGGCACCGAGGAACTCCTCGCGATCGATCGGACAGCCCGGGATCTCGTACTCGACCTCGATAACATCCTCGATGGGCCGGGCGATCGGGTAGGACGTGATCGAATCAGCATCCTCGCCGTACACTCGCTCCTTGACGGTCTCGAAGTCCTGGTGATTCCGGAGCGCGTTGATGCCCCCGAAGGCAGCACAGGAACCCAGCGCGACGACGACATCGGCGTTGTCACGGATGTCGGTCAGCCGGCGCTCGTCGTGAGCCGTCGCGACGCCACCCTCGACGAAGGCGATCTCGTAGTCGTCTCCGTGCTCGGACATCGCCTCGCGGAAACTGACGACCTCGACGACCTCGACGAGATCCAGCAGTCGGTCCTCGAGGTTGATGACCTGCAGCTGATCGCCCTCACAGCCCGTGAAATCGAAGAAGGCGACACGCGGTTTGTCCTCGCCCGTCATACTTCGGCCTCCTCCTTGTCGCGGACGGTCGGATAGTGAAACACGGGCCCGTCCAGACAGACGTACAGTTCGTTGAGTTGGCAGTGCCCACATAGCCCGCGGCCACAGTGCATGTTTCGCTCAAGCGAGAGGTAGATGCGGTCGTCGGCAAGCCCCTTCTCCCGGAGGGCCTTGATGACGAAGCGGTACATCACGGGCGGGCCACAGACGAGGGCGACCGTGGTTTCGGGATCGAATTCCAGCGGCGGGATCAGCGACGTGATCACGCCCGTCGGTCCGTCCCACGCCTGGCCGTCGGGTACCTCGTCGACGGTCTCACGGTACGCCATCACGTCGGAGGCGGCCCACGATTCGAGTTCGTCCGGGAAGAGCTGTTCGGCAGGCTCGGTACAGCCGTACAGCGTCGTCAGCTCGCCGAACTCCTCGGGTCGGTCGATCGCGTAGTTGATCACCGAGCGCAGCGGCGCGAGGCCGATCCCGCCGGCGATACAGAGGAGGTCCTCGCCGGCGATGGCATCGACGTCGAAGCCCTGGCCGTAGGGGCCGCGGATGCCGACCACGTCGCCCGCTTCCATGTCGTGGATGGCGTTGGTCACGTTGCCCACCGCGCGGATGCACAACTCGAAGGGACCCTCGTTGGTCGGTGACGAGGCGATCGAGAATGGGGCTTCCCCGACGCCCGGGACGAACAACTGGACGAACTGGCCGGGGTCGTGATCCAGACTGACGCCGTCGGGCAGGTCGATCACGAACAGCTTGTCCTCGTCGGTGTGGTCGTCGATCCAGACGATCTGGCCCTCGATCGGCTGATACTCGCTGATGCCGTGTTCGAAGCGCTTTCGTGTCGGACTACGCATATTGGGCCTCCCGAAGTTCGTTGTAGACCTCACAGGGATCGGCCACGTCGGCGACACAGTGGCGAGTACATCGACCACACCCGACGCAGGCGATGTCGCCGTAGCGCTCGTAGATGTACCAGCCTTTGCGCATGAACCGATGGCGGTGTCGCTGAGCGACCTCCTCACGGAAGTTCTCGCCCTGGGCGACCGTCGCAAAGTCCTCCAGCAGACAGCCGTCCCAGCGGCGTTCCTGGCGACCGCTGTCGCCCTCGAGGTCGCGGATCATATCCACGCTGAAACAAAAGCAGGTCGGACACACGACGTTGCAGGTGCCACAGGAGAGACACTGCTCGGCATAGTCCTCCCAGAAGTCCATGTCGTCATAGCTGGCTTCGAGCAGCGTCGGCAGTGCCGCCGGTGGAAACGTGAGTTCGCGGTCGAACTCGTCTTCGAGAGCAGCCTCGATCTCCGCGACGCGATCGATCTCCTCGGCGCTCGCGTTCCGGGTCGGGACCGACTCGAGTAATCGGTCGCCCTCGAAGGTCCCGATGTCGACGGCGAACCGATCCCCGAGGTCAGTCACCATGAGATCGTACCCCGACTCGGCCGTCGCCGTGTCCATACTCCCGGCGAAACAGGTCTCGGCCACGTCCTGCATCGTCACTCCGATGAGCACAGAGTGCTCCCGTTTCCGGCGATATGGTTCGTCCTGAAGCGTGTCGATGAAGATCTTGTCGAGGTGCTCGATCGCCGCCAGATCGTAGGGATGGACGCCGACGATGATATGACCGGTCGGGTCAGCCTCGGCCCGCATCTCGTAGTCGTCTCCCCGACGATCGTAGGTCAACAACGTCTCGCGCTGTGGCATGATGTACTTCTTCGGCGACAGTGCCGTGAGGTCATAGTCCAGGACGAGTTCGTCTGCCGATTCCAGGTGATCGAAGACGTACTGTTCCCCGTCAGTCACTACCCCGACGACGTCGCGCGGATCTGACGCGATCAGCTCGTCGATCAACGCCGTGAACTCCGATCGATCGATAGTTTTCATTGGTTCGTGCTCCCCGAGACGGTGCGAGATCGGCACCTCACTCGTCTCTTAGTCCGTTGAGTGTCAGTGTCGGAGTAAGTCCTACCGGGCGTTCCCAGTTAATGAGAAACTATCATTATAATGGTTATTGATCGACGTTTCGAACTGATCGCAGGCCCCGAACGACGGACTTTACTTGCCGCTCACCCGATTTCCGGTGATGGGAACGATTCGGATCGTCAGCGGTTCGGGCCACGGCCCGACGCCGACCGCCGCCTACGACGCCGCGCTGGCCGCGGCCGGCGTCCACAACTACAACCTCGTGACGCTGTCGTCGGTCGTCCCCGGCGACGCGACCATCGAGCGCGTCGGGACGGCCCCGGATCTCGGGCCTGCCGGGCAGGGGCTGTACGTCGTCCAGGCGGCGGAGACGGCCGAAGAGGGCGAAGCAGCGGCGGCGATCGGCTGGACGCGCGAGCCCGATGGACCCGGCATTTTCTATGAAGTCTCCGGGTCGAACGAGCAGACTGTGCGCGAAGACGTCCGGGCGGGGCTGGCGGCCGGTCGCGACCTCCGGGACTGGGACTTCGGCGAGGACCAGGTCGCACTCGAGACAGCGAGTGCGGACGGCGCGGACGAGGCATACGCCACAGCGGTCGTGCTGGCTGTCTACGGACGGAGTCACTCGCTGATCGAATCCTGACGACCGAGAGCGACGCGCCGGAGGAAACCTATTCTCGAGGACAGGAGTCGGCGAGTTTATACCGACCCCTCGCCTACACCCGGAGACGATTCATGTATGGAAACTCGCCGTTCTCGGGGCAGGCCGAACCCGATGTCGAGCTCACGCCGGAAGAGCGTCGATCGCTCCGGAGCGACCTCTCTCGCGTCGCGGCCAAGACGCGGGAGTTGCTGCCCGGCGAGTTCGTGGTCGGGTCGGAACTATCGAGCGGGGCAAGCGGACCCCAAGCGATGATTGCCGTCCAGCCGCCGGTCGGCTCACCGGTCAGCGCCGGGTACACACCGGAACCGGACACCGATCTCCGGATCGACGACCAGGAGTGTACGGATCTGGCACAGGGACTCGCAGCAAGCGCCGCACTGCAGGTCAAGCAGGCGATGGGCGACGACGACACTCCCACCGCACAGTAAGGACGCTTCTCGCCGCGTTCGAGCCGCCGTTCAAGACTCATCCCCGACTGCAGCAGCGAAATCACTCGCCACCGCTCGGAGAGCTACTTCGGCACGATCGATCGACGACTCGGTCGCGAACCCGTGGATCATGTCCGGGTAGTGGCGATGCGTGACGTCGACACCGTCCGCGTCGAGTTGTTCAGCGTAGGCAACGCCACCGTCACGGATCGGATCGAACCCCGCAGTCACGACTGTCGCGGGAGCGACATCGCCGACGTCGCAGGCGTTGGCCGGGTCGGCGTACGGATTGCGCTGGTGGATCTCACCCTCGTAATAACACTCCCGGAACCACTCGAGATCCGCGACCGAGAGGACGATGCCGTCGTTCTCCCGGACTGAGGCTTGGTCGTCGCTGATGCCGATCCCGGGGTAGAGGAGCGCCTGGTAATCGACAGCTGGCTCACCGCGATCCCGGGCCAGCAACGCGACCACAGCCGCGAGATTCCCGCCGGCGCTGTCGCCTGCCACCGCAAGCGTGCCGTCGGAGGCGAGGCGGTCGGGGTTGTCCGCCGCCCACTGCGTGGCCGCGTAGGCGTCCTCGACAGCCGCCGGGAACGGGTGTTCGGGTGCGAGGCGATAGTCGACAGAGACGACGACCGCGCCCGTCTCGCGGGTGAGTTGCCGACACAGCCAGTCGTGGGTCCCGATGCTTCCGAGTACGAACCCGCCCCCGTGAAAGAAGACGATCGTCGGGTACGGACCGGGTCCATCGGGGCGATAGAGCCTGACGGGAAGGTCCCCCTCGGGCCCTGGAATAGCGCCGTCAGTTGTCGCGCCGACCGCGGGCGGATCGCGATTGCCGAACCAGGTACTCACCCGTTGCAACAAGCGCATGATTCGGTGATCATGATCGGAGATCGGCGAGATCCCGAGCCGCCGTTGTCGGTCGACGACGGCCTCTGCCTGGGGATGCATGTCGTCGGCTCGCATTAGGCGCAGATTTGAACCGGCGATGACATAAGCGTGATGCGAAGGCTTCCGTGGGAAACAGGCCGGACAGACCGGCGGGAGCGTGTTTGATTCGAACCCCATTCGTTCGTGTGGAAAACCAGCACAGGGGATGAGATCAGACGAAGCCAGACACCCACGTGAAGCCGACCCATGTACCGATAAGTGTGTTCCGGAGCACTACGTTCGGCACATACCAGTCGCTAAGACAGCCGGCAAACACCTGCTGAACTGCAAACCGGATTCCGGTGATGGCATGGCCGTAATATTCAAAATGGAGTACCATCCGATCGGGAGACCACCGCGGCGAATCCGCGTGCTCGAAATGCCGGATACAGACCGCATCAGACGCGTTACAGAGGAGCGACGCGATGGTGTGTGGACCGAAATCGATGCGGGAACCATCGACTATTTCGAGTACGCTGACGAGTCCGGATGATCGGCGTGGCTGTCCAACCCCGTGGTTGGGCGAAGCGACTGCACACCGATCGGCGAATCTTCCAGCAGTCCCAACGGACCCACGCGAGCACCAAGCTCAATCGTCTCGACCTTCGAGGCCGGCTACGTCCGCTGCCTGGACCTCACGGTCGTCGGGCAGCGCGTCGATGCAATCCGAACACAGGAAGTGTTCGGTCCCGTCGGCGAGTTCGAGTGTCATCCCGCCGGTAGCTGACTGCGACGAACTCCACATGTCGCCGATCCCGCCCGCGATCCGCACCTCGCGGCCACAGCCGTCGCAGGGATCGGTCGTCATGACGATCCGTCGACGCCGTCCGGATCTGGGATCTGCTGGCTCTCGAACCCGGGATCGACGTACTCCTCGCGCTCGGCGGCCTCGACCAGCGCCCATTCCTCGATCTCGCTCTCGGTGTAGGAGCCATCGAGTTGCTCGAACCAGTAGACGAAGTCGTCGGTCTCGAACCGAAAGGCAAAGTCCGTGACGGTGACTTCCTCACCCTCGTCGGTTTCGAGGACGTCGCCAACGCCGAATTGGGCGTAGCGAGTGAACTCGATCGCGAGGTTGTGCTTGCGGTTTCCTGGGAAGTTTGCAGTCATATTTTCGTCTTCGGGCAGCCGTCAGTAATCGCTTTCGACGGCCGGCCGCCCAGTCAGTCACCGTTTCCAAAAACGGGCCGAACAGTAGTTGCAAAAGACCACAACAGAGGACAGGACTCCCATAATCAACTATTGTATGATTGATCGTACCTGCTGTACAGGGCCGCAAAAATCACGAAAACGAAGAGAGCCCCGATGACAAAGCCGATCAATGCTACATATCCATTATCCGTCGAAAACATGTTTCCAACCGAACTACCCACAATAAGCATCGCATAGAGCACGACGAAACCGAGGATGATGCGGGTGATGAAATTATCCTCAACCGGATTTTGTTCCATGCTGACAGTATTTGAGGCGGAGCAATAAATTCGTTGTGAGGCCCCGGCGCTGGGCGAACAGCCGCAAGTCAATGACAATGGTCCGAACGGACCGGTGTCAGGACGTCCGATTCACAATCGCGCTGGATCCACCATCGGTTCGGGGTAGTCCTCGCCGAGCACCAGACCCCGCTCTCGCTGCTCTTCCTCGTCCATTCGCCAGGGCTCGCGGGCGTACTCGGCGATCAGCCCGTCTAGTTCGGGACACCACCGCGAGATGTATTCGCCGCCGGGATCGTACCGTTCGGCCTGCGAGAGGACGTCGAAACCCCCCTCGCGGCTGTCGTTGCCGACCTTGGCGACGTACGCCCAGTTGCCGTAGTTCGATGCCGGGTCGTAATCGAGCAGGTGGTGCTCGTAGTGGGCCCCACCCCATCGCCAGTCGATCCCCAGGTCGTGGACGAGAAACGATGCGGCGTTCTGGCGAGCGCGATTGCTGACGTACCCCGTTGCCGCGAGTTCCCGCATGGCGGCGTCGACGAACGGCACGCCCGTTCGCCCCTCCTGCCAGCGCCGGAAGTCGCTCTCGTCGCGCCGCCAGTGCAGGTCCGTTCGTTCGCGGATCCCACCCGGCGTGAAGAATTTCCCGCCGTACTTGGCGAACTGAAACTGGAAGAAGTCCCGCCAGCGCAACTCGAAGTTCAGCCAGTACGTCGAGTCATTGCTGACGCGCTCGCGCTCGTACTCTTTGACTGTCTGATAGACGTCTCGCGGCGACAGACAGCCGACGTTCAGCCAGGGCGAGAACTTCGACGAATAGTCCCGCCCGACCAGCCCGTTGCGCGTCTGTTTGTACGCCCGGAGTGAGTCCGTCTCCCAGACGTACTGTTCCAGCCGACGCTTTCCCGCAGTCTCCCCGCCCTCGAAGTCGAGGGGCATTCGGTCGTCGTCGGGGACATCGCCGACGACGCCGAGATCGGCGAGTTCCGGGATCGGCCCCGGATGTGGCGCGTCCGCTGGAACCGGCGGCAACGCGGGTGCCTCGATCGGATCGCGAACGCGACTCTCGGCCTCGACTGACTGTCGCCAGGGGGTGAAGGTGTCGGGCATCTCGTCGTGGGGGGTCGGCAGGTCCTCGACGTGGTGGAGCGTGTGCGTCCAGTGGCGTTCGACAGTGACCGCCTCCGGTAGCGCCGCCCGGACCTGCTGTTCGCTAGTGCGCTCTTCCGGGATAGCGAGGGTCTGGCAGTGGAGGCGGTCGGCGTCGACGCGATCAACGATCGCTGGTAGCACCGCGTCGGGGCGGCCGTGGCGGACGAACAGATCGCTACCGGTCTCGCGAAGTCGGTCACGGAGGTCCCTGACGGCCTCGCGTTCGAACTGTGCGCGACCGGCCCCGATCCCGTCGTATTCGAACGACGCTGCTCCGCCGAAGGCGCGCTGGCCGTACCGGCGCGGCTCGAAACAGTAGACGGGCAGGACGCGATCGGCAGCGCAGGCGGCCGCAAGCGTCGCGTTATCCCGCGTTCGCAGGTCGCGACGCAGCCAGACGACGGCGGTCTCGGGCATGGCCGTCCATCGGGCCGGATCTACTTGGACACCGGGGCCGAGACCAGTGTCGGGGCCGACGGTGGGTGAACCACGAGTTCCGCAGCAACACTTGAACGCGGCGACACGACTATGCGGATCGATACCGAGGAACAGGTATGTCGATCGCCCGTCACCGTCCCGGTCCAGCGGCGGCAGTCCGTGCGCTGGTGTCCCAGGTCCATCCGGTGTTCATGCTGCCGCCGGTGGCCGTCTCATTGACGGGCTCACTACTCGCTGCCAGAGCGACGGGATCGTTCACTCCCACAGTCGTCGCGGCCCACGCAATAGCGATCTTCGCAGCGGTCTACACCGCCCACGTCAAGGACGGCTACGTCGACTTCTTCGTCCGGAGCGAGGACGAGGATCATCCGCTGTCGGTGGGTGGCTGTCGGATTGCACTGGTCGGTGCCGGGACCCTCTTCGCGGTGGCGCTGACCGGCGTCGCCCTGACTGGTGGGCCGGAAGCCGCCGCGCTGACCGCACCGACGTGGGCGCTCGGGTACTTCCACGCGCCGCAACTGGATACGAATCCGGTCACGGCGACCGGGGGCTATCCGGCCGGGATCGCGCTGTCGCTGGTGGGTGCGTACGTCGCCGGGGCCGGCACGGTGACCCCGACCGTCCTCGGACTGGCTGGCGTGTTGCTCGCCGTCCTCCTGGGGATCAAGATCATCGACGACGCCCAGGATATGACGTACGACCGCTCGATCGGAAAGCGAACGGTCGCCGTCGTCCTGGGGCCGCGTCGAGCGCGCCAACTGGCGGAGGGGCTGCTCGCTGTCGGGCTCGCTGGGGTAGCCGTCCTGGCCGCCGTCGGTGTGTTTCCGACGGGGACGATACTGGCCGTCTTCGCGTTCGGCGCGGTGGCCGCGGTTGGACGGCGGGCCGAACCACGACTGGCCACGATGTTGCTCGTCCGCGGGGCGTACGTCTTCCTCGCCCTCCTGTTGATCGCGCTTTGGTATCGACCGATGACCGGTCCGCTGCCCGTCGACATCGGCGTGCTCGGTCCCTACACCTACCTCGCGACGGAGGTCGCGTTCGGCGCGCTCGCGCTGACGTTGCTCGTCCGGGCCGAGGCACTCACGCGGGCAGCACGGACGATCGTTGTCCTCTACCCACTGGCGTACGTCTGGGACTGGTACACCCTCGAGGTGGGTGTCTTCGCCATCGAACTGCGGACTGGGGTCGACCTGCTCGCCATCCCGATCGAGGAGCACCTGTTCATGCTCGTCGTTCCCGCACTGGTACTCGGCATCCACGAGACGCTCACGCAACGGCGCTCCAGACAGAAGTGACGTCAACCAACAGCGTCGGCAAACGGTCTTCGCCGGGTCGCTCGTACCGGTATTCGATCGAGATGGCCTCGCCCTCCCGAACCAAGACATTGTCGCTACGCCGAAAGCACACGCGAGTGGCTCCATCGTCGCGCCCCGGGGCGGCCTCGTGCACACGCCCATACACCAGCCGCGAATCGACAGCCGTCACCACACAGTGATCGATCGTTGGCATTACTGAGCAGGGCGGCGCGAGTGGCCTTGTAGGTATCTAGGAGCGATATTGCGCTGCGTAGATCGCACCCAACACAACTGACGAGAAATAGGGCTCGGGAGCACTGTATAGCCGGGGTGTGCCCCCTTCGGCGGCGACCCCACAGTTTCGTATCGAGAACCCGCTGCCCGGTTTGACTCAGCCGGCCATCGAAGGTGGTCCGAAATGACCCACTATAGCGTATAGAGACGGGTCACGAGAGGCCTTCACACCCGTGGTACGCCATCCCTCGGAAGCCTTATACATCCGACTCTCATTGGTAGAAATGCAATGGCAACTGGTACGGTCGATTTCTTCAACGACACTGGCGGTTACGGTTTCATCGAGACTGAGGATGCGGACGAAGACGTATTCTTCCACATGGAAGACGTCGGCGGCCCGGACCTCGAGGAAGGACAGGAAGTCGAATTCGACATCGAACAGGCCGAGAAGGGCCCCCGCGCGACCAACGTCGTCCGCCAGTAAGGCTTCGACGCGACTCGCGTTTTCCTAATACACTATTATACCACGTAGCCGCTGGCTCGTCGTGGGGATCACTTCGTGACCTCGGCGAGTGGAACCAGCCGATGGTCCACGGTCGGCTTCGTATAGCCGCTTGACTCCTCGGTGACCCCAGCAGTGAACACTTTTACCTTCTGTTGGAGGACGTGTGGCTCACCTTTGTTGTTGTGAATCACGTCGATCGAGCGCCAGGCTTCGTCTTCCATACGGTAACGCAGGACAGCACGAATATTAAGGTTCAGCCCGCTGGCGACCCTACTGTCGTCACTCCCGTAGCGTGCCGGACAGCACAACGTTGATTCGACAGGCCTGAGAAATCCGGGGCATGGTATCAGGAGCCCTCCTGTTCGCCGGCGGTCTCGCCGTCGCTGGCGTGGCCCTTCTCGCGCTCGGCACCCGAGAGCTGTGGTTGGCGTGGCAGATCTATCGGGGCGAACCCCTCGCAGTCTATGAACTCCCGAACGAACTCGGGCCCGTCGAAGTCCAGGGCGTCGCCGAACCGGACGAGGGGACAGTTGAATCGCCGATCTCCGGCTCTCGGAGCCTTATCTGTGAATGGGAAGTACAGGAACGTCGGACGACCAGTGCGGGCAAGGGGACAAACACGTACTGGAAGACGCTCGACGAAGGGCTGCTCGGGGGACCGTTCCGACTCGCCGACGACACCGCGAGCTGTCGCGTCGAGCCGGCCGGCTCGGTTCGGCATCTGGAGGAACAGACAGTCGAGGTTCCAGGCGGAACGGCCTTGCCGGATCGACTCGCACAGTTTGTCTCCGGGAATCCAAACGTCGCCGCACAGGACGGAACCATCGATCTGGGCGTAACCGAACTCAAGACTGGGAACGATCAGCGGTTCATCGAGCGGCGGCTCGATCCCGGGGAGGAGTGTTACGTCTACGGACGGGCACATTATGACAGCGGAGCGGGTCGTCGCGGTGGCGAAGTAAACGTCCGTGTCACTGGCGATGGAATTCGGCGGTTTCTCATCGCGGATGGTCGCGAGCGCGGCGTCGCCTGGGACGTGGCAAAGATCGGCATCGTCCCCGTCGTGGTCGGCGCTGGACTACTGGCGCTTGGGTTGGTGGTAGTGTAGGGAACCGACTGAGGAGGATACACAAAGCGAGGGGGTGCCTTCCGCGTCCAAAATCCGATTGCCAATTGTTATCACCGAGACCCTGCACTCGGTACGTATATGAAAGAAGAATTCTGGACCGTCGTCTGCGAGCAGACACCACGTCTCCGGATCCTGTTCGCCATCCTGTTGGTCCTGCTGCTCCTGACTGTCTTTTCCGTCGTGTACACCACGAGCGGTTCACCCTCACACATCATCGCAGTGATCGATCTGATCCTGGTGGTCGCCGCGCTGGCCGTGACGGTGTTCATGCAGTGGCGTTGCGCGAAAAACAGACGTCAACGAGGCGAATGGCGCACGGAGAGCGGGTCCGAGTGAGAACGCGGATAATCAGTCGTCGATCATCTCGTCGGTGACCGGTTCGCTGTCCCAGTAGGGGTGGTCTTCACCGTACTCCCGGAAGCAACTCGAGGTGTGGAATCCCTCAGCGTCGATCTGCTGGCCGGCAGGCTTCTCCTGGATACAGGCCTCGCGAGCCTCCGGACAGCGCGTGTGGAACCGACAGCCAGAGGGCGGATTGATCGGGTCGGGAATGTCGATCTTCCGCATCGGCATTTCCCCGATCTGGGCTTTCTCCGGGTCGATATTCGGCGTCCCCCATCGCAGAACGTCAGTGTACGGATGGGACGGATTGCGGGTGATCTGCTCTGCGGGTCCGATCTCGACAAACTCGCCCAGATACATCCCGGCGATGCGGCCGCCGGACTTCTGGGCGAGATACCGGGCGTTCGAGAGGTCATGGGAGATGAACAGGAACGAGGTGTCGAACTCCTCCTGGAGCTCGAGCATCAGATCCATCATCTCGACGCGCAGGGAGACGTCCAGTGCGCTGATCGCCTCGTCGGCGAGAATCAGATCCGGGTTCATCAACAGGGCCCGACACAGGGCGACGCGCTGTTTCTCTCCGCCGCTGAGCTGGTGGGGGTACCGTTCGCCGTACTCCGTCGCCGGCGTCAAGCCGACGTAGTTCATCAGCGTGTAGATCCGGTCGAGACGCTCCCCGGTACTCATCTCGGGGTGGATCTGCTTGAGTGGAACTGACAGGATGGACTTCAGCCGGCGGTTGGGATTGAGCGAACTCCCCGGATCCTGATGGATGATCTGCAACGATTTGCGGATCTCGTCCCAGGACATCTCGGCGTTGCCTTTCTTGGCCTCCACGAGGTCGACGCCACGGTACTCGATGGACCCGCTGGTGGGCTCCTGGAGTCCGAGGATCGTCTTCCCGAGGGTCGTCTTCCCGCAGCCGGATTCGCCGACCAGCGCGACGACGTCCTTCTCGTAGATGTCGAGGTTGATCCCGTCGACCGCACGAACGACATTCGGGTCGTCGCCGAACAGCGACTCGATGATCCCCTGTGACTGTTCGAAGTGGACCTCGAGGTCGTTGACGGAGAGCAACGGCTCTTCGTCCCGTGAGCGTCTGGCGCTGGTCGAGGTTTCCGCTCCCTCACTGTCGACGTCCTCGACCTCCTGTTCGTAGACCAGCGGCATCGACGTCTGGGCCTCCTCCCAGCGGAAACACGCGGCCCCGTGGTCGTCATCGAGCAAGAACTGATCGGGCTCGCTCTCGAGACAGGCCTCCTCGGCCAGCGGACACCGCGGATGGAACGAACACCCTTCTGGCACGTTCAGCGGGTCCGGACTCGACCCGTCGATCGAACGGTTCTGATCGATCGGGGCGTCGATATCCGGCGTCGAGTTCAACAGCATCCGTGTGTAGGGGTGGCCGGGGTCCCGGAGCATCTTCTCCTTGGGCCCGACCTCGACCATCCGGAAGGCGTACATCACCGCCAGGCGGTCGGCCAGGCTGGCCACCAGCGCCAGGTCGTGGGTGATGAACACCATCGAGATGTCGTGTTCTTCCTGCAGGTCCCGGAGCAGCTGGAGGATCGACCGCTGCATCAGCAGGTCCAGCGCGGCGGTCGGCTCGTCCATGATCAACATCTCGGGATCGAGCACCATCGCCAGTGCAAGCAGCGTGCGCTGGCGCATCCCACCGGAAAGTTCGTGGGGGAAGGCCGATAGCACGCGATCGGGCTGCATGTAGAGGTCGGCGATGAGGTCGCGGGCCCGCTGCATGCCCTCTTTGACGTTGTGGTCGTGAGCCTTCAGCGTCTCGACGAAGTGATCCTCGATCCGCTTGACAGGGTTGAACGAGGCCATCGCCCCCTGGAAGACCATCGCGACTTCCTCCCAGCGCCACTGCCGGAGCTGTTCGTCGGTGAACTCGAGGATGTCGACTGCCTCGCCCTCCGAGGGCCGATACTCGATCGACCCTTCGAGGACGCCGGGTTCCTCGACTGAGTCCATCATCGCCGAGACGAGTGTCGACTTGCCCGCGCCGCTCTCGCCGACGATGCCGACGATCTCGCCGCGACCGATGTCCATGTTGATGTCGTCGAGGACCCGCGAGATACCCCGATCCATCTCGAAGGTGACCCGAACGTCGTCGAGGCGCATGATCGGGTCGGGCTTCTCGACTTGCTCGACTTCGGGTGGCTGTTCATCAGACTCCGCAGTCACGTTATCAATACTCATTCGTTCATAACCTCCTCAACGTCGTCCTCGTCGGAATCAATGGCGTCGAACGACGACAGTTTCGTCCGGACTCGCGGATTGAAGACGCGGTCCAGCGATTGGGAGAGCAAGATCAGTCCCAGCGCCAGGAACAACATGGCGAAAACTGGCGGGAACAGCCAGTTCCAGATGCTGAGCCCGGCGATCGCGCCCTGGCCGTAAGCGTCGCTGATCATGACGCCCCAGTTGGCGACGTCCGTCGGCAGGACGCCGAGGAAGTACAGCCCAACGGCCGAGAAGACCACGAACCGGGCCGCGTTGACGAAGTTGATCAGGATGTACGGCATCAGGTTCGGGATCACGTCCTTGAGGATGATCTTCCAGGTACTGACGCCCATCGTCCGGGACGCCTCGACGTAGTTCTCCTGGCGCAGCGTCAACACCTGCGAGCGGATGGCCCGTCCGAGACCGCCCCAGTAGTTGATCATGATGATCATCCCGATGGTCGCCGGCCTGAGGACGTTCAGCGGCTCCGGAAGCTGACCGAGCTGGGCGAATCCGATGCCGATCCCCAGGACCTCCAGATCCTGGAACGCGAGTGCGAGGACCATCACGAGCGGGAGGCCCGGGATCGTCATCGCGATGTCGATGAACATCGAGATCGCTCCGTCGACGCGGCCGCCCTTGTACCCGGCGACTGTCCCGAGGATCGTCGCGACGATGGTCGCGAAGGCACCGCCCGAGATGACCATGATCATCATCTTCGGCGTCGAGTGGACGAGGAGTCCGAAGATGGATCGGCCAGTCTTTGTCGTTCCGAGCGGGTACGACAGATCGTGGAACGTCGGGTATGCGAGGTTGAACCCGCCGATGTTGACTAGACTATGCCAGTTAAAAGCCGGTGCCAGATTCAGCTCCGGCGTGAGATGGATCTCGGGATAGGGAACCAACCAGACGCCGATCGTCGCGACGAAGACGTACATGAGGAGGATGAGCCCACCGGCGATGAACCGCCAGTCGTCGAGGACGACGATGCCCGGTTCGTAGATGCGGTTCCGATAGAACTCCTGGGCCTTGTCGCGGAGAGTTACCTCGACGGCGTCTTCCGCGTCGTAGGTCCACTGCAGTTCGTCCGTCGACATCTCCGAATCAGAATGACTCACTTTCATCACCCGTCTTGATCCGCGGATCCACGAACCCATACGAGAGGTCAGCCAGGAATATGCCGACCACTAGCGACAGGGTAATTACCAGGAACGCCCCCATCAAAACGGGGTAGTCGCGATAGTCGTACGCCTGGAACAACATCCAGCCGAGTCCCTTGTAATTGAACACCTGTTCGAGGACGATCGTCCCGCCGAGGACCCACCCGAACGACAGCAACATCCCGGTGTACATCGGCAACACGGCGTTGCGGCCGACATACCGGAGCGCGATGATGCGGTCGGGGAGACCTCGTAGTTTTGCGACCTCGACGTAGCCCTTCCCGAGAATGGAGATACTGTTTCCACGCATCGCGAGCGCGCGAACGCCATATCGCGAAATGACGATCGACGCGATCGGAAGCGTCGAGTGAAAGATCACGCTGTGGAGAAATGCCAGGTTGAAGCCTGGGTCCACGTTGAGCGAGTATCGCCGTCCGGTCGGGAACCACCCGAGAGTCTGCGCGAAGATGAACACCAGGATGATCGCCATGACGAAGAAGGGGATCCCACTGGCGAAGATCGCGAGCGCCGAATTGGCGGTGTCGAAACGCGACCCTTCACGGTAGGCCATGATCGCGCCGAGCGTGATCGAGATCGCGAAGAAGAGGACGATCGAGACCAAGGTGATCAGGATCGTCCACGGGAGGCGGGTCGCCATGATCTCTGTGACGGGGGTGCCACCACCCGCGACCTGAATCGACGAACCCAGGCTTCCCTGGTGTAAGCCAACGAGGTAGTCGAGGTACTTTTGCGGGAGCGGTACATCCGGGTTGTATCCGAGGTTGGATATGACGATTTCGATCTGTTCCTGTGTATACCCTATCGATGAGAGTCGCCCTCTGATTCTGTCCGCTGGATTGCCGGGAAGCATTCGGGTGAGGCCGAAGCTCAGGGTGATGACGACATAGATCGTCACAATCGCCTTCGCCGTCCGTTTGACGTAGTAGTTTACCATCGGGTATTCTAAATTTGATAAATAATTGGTCGATCAGGTCGATGCGCCGGAATTACGCCTTACTCGCCCTGCCACTGCATCTTTCCGACACGCGGGGCGTAGAACGTCGGCCACTTGACGTTGCCTGCTGGGTCGTCAGTTTCGGGAGCCGACAGCCGCCGCGTACTGATCCACGACTGCTCTACCTTGTTGATCATCGGCAGGTACGGGAGGTCCTGGTGGGAGACCCACGCGAGCTCCTGAACGATGGACTGGGCTTCCTCGCCGCTCGAGGTCGAGAGGTCGTCGAGGCGCTGCTGGACGTCGACCGACATGGTACCGTCTCCGTCCATCGCCGGAACCTCGATCTCGGTGCCAGCCTCGGCACCCGGGTAGCTGTGGGCGTTGTTGTACGCGCGCCCGAAGACCCAGTTCAGTGGGAAGTACGGGTGCGAGGAGCGGGCGTTGCCGGGCGACCACGGACGGGCCGCCATCTTGAAGTTCCCTTCTCCGACGACCGTGTTGATGTTGTCGACACGGTTCATTTCCGCGTCGAACCCGGCGTCCTGGAGCTGTGGGACCACAGCCTGGGTCGCCGTGACCCAGTCACTCCAGCTACTCGGGACGACGACCTGGAACGTGACGGTCTCGCCGTCCATGGCCCAGTTCCCGTTGCCGTTCTTCTCGTAGCCGGCGTCCTGCATGATCTCGGCGGCCTGCTCTGCGCCACCCTGCATCGCGGGGAACTGGCCACCCACGTCGAGCCACTCGTCCTGGACGTTCGCGGAGACGGCGGCCGGAGTGGGGAAGGCCTCCTTGATCTCTGCGCCCGCGGCCGTGACGACGTCCTCACGGTTGATGGCGTGCGTGATTGCCTGTCGGACCGATCGCTTCGAGATGTGCGGCGCGGCTTCCTCGTCGTGGTTGAACACGTAGCCGACACCCCAGTAGCCGGGGAAGTTGTATTCCTGCCAGTGGTCGGCAAGCTCCGCCCGGATGTTCGACGGAGTAAACGCGCTCATGATCGTGTCAATATCGTCACCGATCATGGCTTCCCAATTACCCTCGTTGCCCGGGTAGTTCGGGAACCGGTAACGCTCGAAGTTGACGTTCCCGGCGTCAGGGTGCTCGGGGTTACGGTTCATCATGTACTGCTCGTCGTCCTTGCTCTGCTGCCCGAAGATCCCGGAGACGTAGTCGGGCGAATTGGGCTCACGACCCTGAATGTCGCTGGAGACGCCCTCCTCCTCGTCCTCCCAGTAGCGCTGATAGAGCTCGTCGTAGGGCTCGGCCATCTTCGCCTGCTGGAGCTGGGAGAGGAGCGTGAACTCGAGGATATCCGGATTGACTTCCTTTGTGGTCTCGATCTCGAGCGTCTTGTCGTCAGGTGCGTTGAACGAGTCGAAGACATCCGCGAACGCGGCCCCCGTGGCGAGGTTCATCACGGTGTTCGCCTTGATGTCGTCGGCCGTCACCTGGTCGCCGTTCGCGTAGGTGTGATCCTCACGGATGTTGAGGGTGACAGTCGTCCCGTCGACCGACCAGTCCTGGATGAGCCGCGGGATCCACTCGTTTTCCGTCATGTTGTACTGGGCATAGCGCTCGTAAGCGAGCCAGCGCCCCCAGATGTTCGGCCACCCGGCGAACTGGGCGTTCCAGTCGAGCAGGTCCATCCCACGGGCGGCAGCGGATTCGACCGTGACGTCGTAGACGTCGGTGTCGCCACCGCTGTCCGTCTCGGTGTCACCGTTTCCACCGCTCTCCGTTTCCGTGTCTGTCTCCTCACCTTGACACCCGGCAAGCATGGTCGCGCCGGTCGCGCCTGCCAGCCGCATGAAGTTGCGGCGATTCACTACGTCCTCGAAACTCCCTGAAGACTGTTCACTAGCCATTGTCCGGGGAGAAATCGATAGCCCACCATAATAAATATTGTTATCTAACTATGTCAAGGGGGATTTTCTTTATGCACCTATTTGTCGTATACCTTACCATAAATACGTCGGCAGAGACGCCGAAACGCTCGATCGATCGCTGGCCGGCCATACATATAAAATATACATCATGACTTTCGATCTAGAGGAATCTGTTTCGGACCGGACGGGCGCAGACAACAGTCAGGGCGCGTCGTCGGCCGACTCGAGCCACTCGGCGGTGTCCGCGGCGAACGCGGCGAGTTCCTCGTCCTCGGCCTCTTCGGCAACCGTCCAAACGGTGTCGACTGCGTCAGTCGCGCTGAGATACCCGAGGGCCCGAAGTGATCGCGCCCGAAGTTCAGTCGAGCCGTCAGGGAGCGTTGCCTCGACGCGCTCGGCGATCCCATCGGGGATGGCGTAGTCGTCGGCTGCCAGCCTCGAGACGACCTCGAGGATGGGACCGGAAACGATCGTGTTTTGATCGTCAACGTACGGCCGAAGCGCCTCGAGATGGGGGGCGATCGCCTCGGGATCAGTTTCGGCGACGGCGACGAGCGCTTTGGCGGCGAGTTTCCGGGCGTTCTCGTTCTGGGCGACGTTCTTGCCGACCTCCTCGCGGACAGGATCGTCCGGGTCCGCGAACGTCGTCCGTTCGGACTCCGGAAGTGTTGGCCCCTCCTGACCCAGGGTCGCAACGAGTGCGTCGACGTGGTCTGTCAGGACTGCGGGGCGCTCGAAGGCGAGCAACGCCACGGATTTCGCCGCCAGAAAGCGTGTCAACGGCGTCTCCCCGGTGAGTTGCTGAGTGAGCGTCTCGACCCCCTCGGCGACGGCGTCCGGTTCGTCCGGGACGAGGTGGCCAATGGCACCGAGTGCCGAGTGTTTGACCGCGAGGAAGTCGTCCTCGACGAACGTGAGGATATCGGGGATCAGCGGCGAGACCCGGTCGGAGTCGACGTAGGCGACCGCCTGGCAGACGTCCAGGGCCCGCTTGCGGACGATATCCTCGTCGACTTCCAGGAACGGACGGATGTCCTCGGCCGTCACGGACCTCGGGTCCTCCTCGGCGCGCTCGACGAGGGCCTCGACGTCCGCCGTAGCGTCGGCTGTCATAACTGCCCCGACGTAGCGAGCGAGGACTTCTAACCTTTGTGATATCATTTGACCGGCTGGACGAGGCTGGGCGGACCACCGTGTTTTTGGCCCTACCGACCAAAGGGACCTGTATGTCAGCACTCCGCGACGCACTTTCCGACCTCCCTGACGCCGTCTTCGCCGACCTGCTTGAGTCGGAGTCAGCCTACTTGCTGGTGATCGACGTGCCCGGAGCGACCGGCGAAACGGTCGACGCACGCACCGAGGGCAACCGTCTCGACATCGAAGCACGGCGAGCAAAAGACGTCCCGACCGACTTCGAGTACGTCTCGGAGGAGCGGTCGCTGTTCCTCGACGTGGAACTCCCACTACCGCCGGATGTCGAGGCCGACGGTATCTCGGGGACAGTCGATCGGGGCGTCCTCGAGCTGACCCTCCCGAAGACGACCGAGACCGCAACCGAGTCAATTCCGATCGAGGACGCCTGAGGCGGGTGTGGAGTCGGTGTCCCTTCGCTCTTACCGACGGTTTCTCACCGTCCTCGTCGAGTTCCTCCCGCTGGCGCTGACGTACGCCCGCGACCGCCGCCGGTTCCTCCTGTTCGGGTCGAGCCGGTCCGTGTCGTCGGCCCAGCGCCACGAACGAGCCGAGACGCTGCTGGGGTCGCTGTTGACGCTCGGCCCCACATTCATCAAACTCGGACAGATGCTCTCGACCCGACCGGACATCCTCCCGCCGGAGTACGTCACCGAGTTTTCGAAACTCCAGGACCGTGTCCCGCCGGCCGACTGGGACGACGCACGAGTGGTCCTCGAAGACGAACTCGGGCCGGTCGATGAACGCTTTAGTGACTTCGATGTAGAGGCGATCAGCGGGGCGAGCCTGGGACAGGTCTACTACGCCGAGATCGGCGGCGACCCCGTCGCCGTGAAGGTTCGACGCCCGGGTGTCGAGGACCTGGTCCAGGCCGACCTGCGGGTGCTGCGGTGGATCCTCCCGGTCCTGCTATACTTCGTTGATGACGCCCGCTCGTTCTCCTTGGAGACGCTGGCCGACGAATTCGACCAAACCATCCGCCAGGAGATGAACTACGAGCGCGAAGCCCGGATGTTGACGGAGATCCGTGAGAACTTCGCTGGGGACGATGCGATCCGAATCCCGCCAGTCGTCGAGTCCCATTCGACCGAGCGCGTGCTCACGATGGAGTACGTCGAGGGGACGAAGATCAACGACGTCGCGGAGCTCGACGAGAAGGGAATCGACCGGACGCGACTCGCGGAGACACTCGAACGCGCGTACTTCCAGATGATCGTCGAGGACGGCGTTTACCACGCCGACCCACACCCGGGGAACCTCGCGGTCCAGGACGACGGGACGCTCGTGTTCTATGACTTCGGGATGAGCGCCAGAGTCGATTCGTTCATCCAGGACCGAATCATCGAGTTCTACATGGCCGTCGCCGAGCAGGACATCGACGCCATCCTCGATGCGCTCATCGAGATGGGGACGCTCTCCCCGGAGGTCGACCGCCAGGTCATGGCCGACGTGATGGAACTCGCCATCGCGGACGCCCGCGGCGAGCAGATCGAACAGTACCGCGTCCAGCAGATCATCCAGAGCGTCGAGGACACGATCTACGAGTTCCCGCTCCGACTGCCGGAGAACCTGGCACTCGTCCTCCGGGTCGCGACCGTCGTCGAGGGGGTCGCCGTCACGCTCGACCCCGACTTCGACTTCATCTCGGTCGCGACTGACTTCCTGCGCGAGGAGGGCTACCTCGAAGAGAGCGCCCGGCAGTTCGTCTCCGATCGCGTCGGCGAGGTTCGAGACGCCGGTCGGTCAGCCGTCAGGGTGCCACCGAAGCTCGAGACCACGCTCGATCGGATCGAGCGCGACGACTTCTACGTCCGGGCGGACATCGAGGACTCGGACGATCTCCTGGATATTCTGGCGACTCGGCTGATCCTGGGGATGATCGCGGCCGGCGGGCTCGTCTCGACGTCAGTGCTGTACTCGCTCTCGACGGTCCGGGCAACGCTGCTCGCCGCGCTCGTGACAACCGTGGCGTTGTTTGCGCTCTATCGGTCGTTCCGCAAGCGCCGGTCGATCCGGGCGAAACCACAGTTCACCCGTCAGAAGATGCGACAGCGCGAGTCGAATGAAGGGACAGAGTCACCACCGATCGGGGCCGACGGGCCAATCGAGGAGGAAGACACGAAAGTGGCCGAGGAAGATCGCTGGACGTGACTCGATCGAAACCGACCGAAACGCACCCCGACGCGTTCCAAACCGTTTATACTCGTCCCCGGATAATCCCGCCACATGGCAAAACAGCAGACCGAGGTTCGGGAACTCGACGAGGGGAGTTACGTGATGATGGACGACGAGCCGTGTAAGATCACCGCTTACAGCACGGCCAAACCCGGGAAGCACGGCAGTGCGAAGGCCCGCATCGACGGCAAGGGCGTCTTCGACGGGAAAAAGCGCAGCCTCTCCCAGCCGGTCGACGCGAAGATCTGGGTCCCGATCATCGAGCGCAAACAGGGCCAGGTCGTCTCGGTCTCGGGCAACGACGCCCAGGTCATGGATCTGGAAACCTACGAGACGTTCACGATGCGCGTCCCCGAAGACGAGAGTCTCTCGCCCGACGACGAGATCGAGTACCTCGAACTCGAAGAGCAGCGAAAGATCGTATAGATGGCCTTCCCCGGCGCGAGTGCCGACCGGGAGACGGCCGACTACGCGGTCGTCGGTGCGCCACTGGACGTCTCGACGACGTTCCGGCCCGGTACCCGGTTTGGCCCCGCTCGCGTCCGGGAACTCGCGGCCACCTTCGAGGACTACGACCACCACACTGACAGTCACTTCACCGACTGCGCCGTCAGCGATCACGGCGACGTCGGGGCCGCCGGGGCGATCGACGACGCTGCCGAGTATCTCACCTTTCTGGAAGGCGAACTCGACGACCTGCGGGCCGACGGCATCGTGCCCCTGCTGATCGGCGGCGAGCACACCGTCTCCGTCGCGGGCGTCCGGAGCGTCGAACCGGACGTCTTCGTCTGTCTCGACGCCCATCTGGATCTCCGGGAGGGCTACGCCGGCAACCCGTTGAGTCACTCGACGGTCACCCGTCACGCCCTGGAGGTTGCCGATCGCGCGGTGATCCTCGGGGCACGAGCCGGCAGCGAAGCCGAGTGGGAGCGCGCCGACGAAGCCGACGTGACGGTCGTCCCGCCGGGGGAAGTGAGCGCGTGGACACCCGATTTCGCGGACGAATCGATCTATCTCAGCGTCGACGTCGACGCCGCCGATCCCGGGTTCGCACCCGGCACCGGGACGATGGAGCCCTTCGGACTGACGCCACGGGAGATCCACGACGTGGTTCGATCGGTCGCGCCACATGCTGCCGGCTTCGACGTGGTCGAGGTCAACGACCGCGACGAGGGCCAGGCCGCCACGCTGGCGGCGAAGCTCCTGCGGGTGTTCGTCCACGAGCATGCGGCAGCGAGCGACAGTGAGTGATCGCTCGACGGTAGTGTTTAGTTAGAAGGGATCGCTTGCAACAGCCAGAAAGCCCCGAGTGGCTCCGGTCGAGGGCCTTGTTGCGCTCCTCACTGCGTTGCGGTGCTTACTTCGGCCGTCGTCCCGGAGCCACTCGCCCCTTTCAGTCCCACCCGAGGCCGGTTGGTCAGCCGGCATGGGCGGGACTGAAAGGGGCCGCGCTCTCAGCGTCCGACGACGACGCAAGCACCCACTGGAGCGCAGCGAGTCGCGGCAGCTGAGAGCGCGGGGGCTTTCTGGCTGTTCCTAACCACGGCTTGCTTAACTAAACACCACCCGCTCGGCCAGCCCCTGAACTACGTAGCTTTTTGCCACCACGGCCGTGAGTACTCCACATGGATCGACTGGCGTCGTGTTACTTCTGTGGCGTCGCGGTCGACGCACCGCTCGAAGAGTACCCCGTCGTGCCCCGCGATCTGCGTCCGTCCGTCGAAAACCAGCAGACTGTTGTCCTGTGCCCGGAGTGTCGGCGCAAACTCTCGACGATCGTCGACAGCGTGGCCGCGGCGGCGACGGACCCTGACCAGACGACGCTCGCGGGGAACAGCCCGGATGCCGTCACGTCCGAGAGCGCCGACGCCGCCGATGATATTGAGCAACCAACGGAAGCAATCGAGTCGACTGATGACCGTCCAGCGGATAGCTCGCTGATCGAAGGCTTCGGCCACGACGACGAGCCGTCGCTCATCGAGGTGGAAGGGACACCTGAAGACGACGAGCCGACAGCAGGTGACGTCGTGAGCAACGAGGATCAGCGAGAGGAGACAGCGGACGCTGATGACAGCAAAGGCGGAGACGCCGACGACACGACCGATACGGGAGTGAGCGACGATACAGATGACGAAGACGCTGCAGATACTGGGGACGCTACTGAGGAGACGCCCGAGCAAGACTTCGACCGGTCGTCGTACAACCGCGTCGTCCGACTGCTCCAGAATCGGGACTTCCCGCTCGAAATTGAGGAGATCACGACGATCGCCGGCAGTGCCTACGAGATCGAGCGCCGCGAAACCGAGGCGATCATCGACGCGCTGGTTGATCGCGGTGTGATCGACCGCGACGGGAGTCAGCTGTTCCGGCCGGAAAATTGACAACATCTTATAATTCTGCGCTTTATGCAGAGATAATTTGAAAAACATTGTATTTTTCCATTTAAAACTAATCAACGGCTAATATTTTAAGATGTATTACGAATACTTCATCGAGTCTATTTTTTCAAACCGTGGTTCATAGCGGATTATATAAAATAGTCTCAGAGTATCGAAAAGGGTCACTCGATAACCCTAACCACAATACATTACTAGATGATAAGATATAACTGTCATTCCTACTTTCCACTTACTATGAATCGTAGGAGATTCATCAAAATGGGTGCTGGATCAATCGGGGCGCTCAGCACTTTGGGGACTGTATCGGTGAATGCAAAAAGCCCAGAAAGCTTAAAAGAATTCAAGCAAGCCATCGAAAAATCAAGGAAGATACAAGAAAAGCACGGTGTGAAATCGCGGAAAGAATTTTTGAACGAGCGTGGAATGAGGATAACTCTTGATGAAGCAAGGGGCATCTCTTATAAGGAAAGAGAGAAGTTTGGCTCAAATCAGATATCAACTAATAGTTTAGACTGTATTGAGCCAGATAAATGTAACGGACAAATAAGTCTTGAATTAAGTTTAATTAATTCAAGTAAAATGCCAAGCTTACACTATGTAGAATTAGGAATGGAGTTCAAATATAAAAGATATTATAATGAAATGTTTGGTGAATGGATTAATGAACCGATGCCAGAGCCCCCAGTTGATGGGGCAGGAATTGCTTGGAGGCAAGATCACTGGGAAATACTGGATCAATCAGACATTCCAAGTTCTGTAGCAACTGGGAACAATGTCGAATGGGATAACGGTTCGTGGGACCAGGAGGGTGTTGGCTTTCGAGTCAATAGTAATAAGCAATGCATGGATAGCGGGATTACGGAACCTGCACCAGCATGGGATCGAGGGTTTAGTAACCGGGATGGAAGACTAAGGCCCAAAGAACCCGAAGTTGGCACAATAGAGTGGTCGGATCGGACCTATGCTTCAGCATATGTGAAACCAGGCGAAGATTTCGAGTCGGGTTCGGCAATACAGGCCTCATATTCATATGCATTTAAAAAATTAGGTGACCCAAAGATTGGTGTCTCTGTTTCTTATCCACCAGGAGTCTCGGTAACTCCAACTTCCAAAATCAAACAAGAAGATCTTCAAACTGATTTGGACGAGAACACGCTGTTAGTCACCCGAAGTGAACCGTTAACATAGTAGAAAACAATCAGCTGAGTTCAGATCAGGATTGAATTTCCACAACCTGCGCGAGAAACACAATATCTCCGGGGGAGACTCTCATCGATACTGGCGGCTATCTAACTGTCCTTGTTCGACACAATTCGTGTTGTCATCTCAATAATAGAAGTCGGAACGATATCTAAAATATCCCAGGCCGTCTCGATGTGGATCAACCGCCCCCTTTGTGCTGACAAGGCAGTCAGTCAAGCACAAACCGCCTGCTGAAACACATTTTACATTTAATAACTGTCAGCGTCCGAACCCAGGAGTAGATGGCCACAATTTCGCCACGGAAGCTCTCAATTAGACAGTGCCTTAGGCATGATATTCATTTCGCCCTCTAATATAGTATAGAATATATAAAATCATGACAAACAGGATATGTCATGTTCTATCCCATTTTGCCGAATCCAGATATCAATGTCTGCCCGTTCACACGAGTCTCTCACGTCGACATCAATGGTTCTTTTGGGAAGTTGGTGAGGCACAATCGAAACCTGGGAAGGGATTGAGTTCAGAGATGTTGACTCGTTTCCCTTACCGGATTTTAATTCGATCGTTCTATGTAGAATCCGCTCATCATTCAAAACAGCATTAATCCCGACAGAAATGTCTTTATCTAAATCATTAAAAATTGCAATTTCTGAGTCTAATGGCGTACTTTCGTCCTTCGGCCCCATAGAGGCACATCCGCTAAATCCCATTGCAATCCCGCAAAGTACCGACCTTCTCTTCATGCTAAAATGTAAAATATAGACTTATAAGAACCTTTTCCATCGGAAATATTCGTGATTTGATTGGACGCTCAATGTCGTCACCGAGTTACGCTACCGCCAGCGCAGCCACGTACTCCTCACTGCTATCCTCCACTCCGACGTAGAGCCGTCCGTCGTGGATCACCGGGCCAGTAGTGGGTTTGGTGTCCTCGCCGAACTCGTGCGTCCAGACGTGTTCTCCCGACGTCGAGTACGCCACGACCCCGCCGGCCACCCGCGAGACGTACACCCGATCCGATCCGATGGCCGGCGGGAACCAGGCGAAGCGGTCGAGCGTGACCTGCCACTCTTTGTCCCCGGACTCGATTTCGAGAGCCACGAGCGGTCCGGAAACATCGCTGGACGTCGGCCCGGACGATCCACCACCGGCAGGGGAACCGCCCACCGCAACGGCCCTTTCATCCGCCACAGCCACCGCGTTCGCCTCCGGAAGATCGTACTGCCACCGCTGCTCGCCACTCGCGACGTCGAACGCTCGGATACCGTCCTGCGAGTCAGCGACGAGAATCAACTCGTCCGTGACAGCAAGACCATCGGGGGCATTCACCGCTTGCTCCCACAGACGGTCGCCGTCGCCCGCATCGAGCGCGACCAGCGAGTCGTCCGCATCCGTGAACACGCGACCATCCGCCGCTGCCAGGACACCGAATTCGTCTGCACCAAGGTCGACACGAAAGCGTTGGTTGCCGTCAGACCGATCGAATGCAGCAGTAATTCCGTCGCTCGTCCGAACGAACACGGCGTCCGACCCGACGACCGGCGGGGCCGCGTGCAACGACTCCGCCAGCGCGTCCGTCGGCGCGGACCACAGCCGCTGGCCGTCGGGTGCGAACGCGACAGGTGGCCGACCCGCACAGACGAGACCCGGACCGGCACCCGGGCCAATGGAAACGTGGCTGCCGGGATCCACGATTCGCTCGGCCCAGCGGACATCGCCATTCTCGGCGTCGATTGCCCACAGGGTGCCGTCGTCGTCGGTGGCATGAATCGCCCCGTTACCGACGGCCAACGGTGCGTTCAGCGCCGTGGATTCGGACCCGAGCATGGCTCGCCAGCGTCCGCTGACCGGCGAGACGAACGGAAGCGAGGCACATCCCGCGACCGAAATGGCGGCTGCGCCCAGGCCTGCAAGGTACGAACGGCGGGAGGGCATCGTCTCGATATCTTATCCATCAGTGATAGATTTTATGGTGACGAGTGCCCGCTGTCCCACCGACTAGCCGCGAAGCGAGCTGGAGCGGAGCCGAACGCCACTGTCGCAAGTCGCCCGATCCTCGGCGAGTCGACCACAATCACTACGGCCGGGCCCGTCGAAGCCGACGTATGGACTGTCAAGAACTGTGTTCGCGCTTCGACGACCGACTCGACGTCGCCGCCTACGCCGGGATCGACGCCAGCGAGAACGGCCTCCAGGTGGGACCCGAAGAACGGGACGTCGAGCGGGTCGCGTTCGCCGTCGACGCGGCCGTCGAGACGATCGAGGGGGCAGCCGAGGCGGGCGCTGATCTGCTGGTCGTCCACCACGGACTGCTGTGGGGTGGCGACGGCCGGGTGACCGACCTGCGGTACCGTCGCATCGAGCGGCTCCTCGACGCCGACATGGCCCTGTATGCCGTCCACCTCCCGCTAGACGGCCACCAGGATCTCGGTAACGCCGCCGGGCTCGCCGACGTCCTCGACCTGGGGAATCGAGCCCCCTTCGGCGAGATCGACGGCGAGTACATCGGCCAGCGCGGCCGGGCACGGGAGCCGTTTACGGTGGGAGAGCTCCGCGAGCTACTGTCGAGCGAACTCGACACCGGCGGTGAAAGCGTGCAGGTGCTGGATTTCGGCCCCGACGAAATACGGGACGTGGCAGTCGTGACCGGCAGCGGGACGGACTGGATCGACGAAGCCGCGGCGAAGGACGTCGACGCGCTGGTGACCGGCGAGGGCAAACAGCAGGTCTACCACCGGGCGCGCGAGCACGGCATCCACGTCTTCCTGGCGGGTCACTACGCGACCGAAACCTTCGGCGTGCGCGCGCTGGGGGAGATCGCTGAGGACTGGGGCGTCACGACGACGTTCGTCGACCATCCGACCGGCCTGTGATCGATGGCCGTCGAAGAGTCGGCGGTGCCGGCGTTTAAGGAAATCACCGAGCAAGACGAGCTGGTCGCCTGGTCGCGAACGTACGCTCGCGAGGCCCGTCGCGAGTGGCTGCTCGATGTCCGGTTCGACCTCGTCGAATGGGAGGTTTCGACGCGAGCGCGCCGGCGGGCGGCAGCAGTCAAACGACCAGAAGTGCCGGACACGACGGTCGGCGAGCCGATCGACTGGGAGCGCGTCCCGGACAGCGGCGGGCGACCGCTGCCCTGTACGGTCTCGCTTTCCTGGGGCGCTTTCGAAGCATTTTCGCAGGCAGAGTGGGAGTCGACGCTGCGCCATGAACTGCTGCACGTCGAGCAGTTCCAGCGCGATGGGACCACTGGCCACGGCGCGGCATTCAAGCGCCGGGCTCAGGAAGTCGAGACGGACGTGCGGTGTCGAGCGTTCGCCACCCCAGAGTGGCTGTTCCGGTGTGGCGATTGTGGCACGGAAGTCGCCCGGCGGTATCGCGATTGTGCGTTCGTTCGCGAGTACGAGGAGTATCGCTCGGACTGTTGTGACGCGGCGCTTCGCAGAAGTCAGCCCGAATGACGACGCTGCTACCCCGCGAGCGATCGTACGCTTCAAGCGCCTCGCCCGCCGAGAGTCGAGCATGACTGACGACCACGCGGACGACCATCGCGAGACGTTCCATCACGATCCGATCGGCCACGCCGAGGTGCGAGCGGGCATGACCGTCGACGAACTCGCCGACGAGTACGGCAACGGGGGCTTCGGCGCGAGTACGCTCCACGAGGCCGTCGACATCTACAGCGAGATGCTCGACGACGAGGTGACGAACTTCCTCGGACTGGCTGGCGCGATGGTACCCGCCGGGATGCGCCGGATCGTCGCCGACCTGATCCGGGACGGCCACGTCGACGCGCTGGTGACGACGGGCGCGAACCTCACCCACGACACCATCGAGGCGATCGGCGGCAAGCACCACCACGGCGAGGCCGTCGCCGAGGATCGGACGCCCCGTGAACACGACGAGCAGTTGCGCGACGAGGGCGTCGATCGCATCTACAACGTCTATCTCCCCCAGGAGTTCTTCACGACCTTCGAAGAGCACCTCCGAACGGAAGTGTTCCCGACGCTGGAGGAAGAGGGCGCCGTCTCGATCCAGCGGCTGACCGAGGAACTCGGCCGGGCGAACGCCGCGGTCAACGAGCGCGAGGACGTCGAGGAGGGGCCCGGCATCGCCGCCGCGGCCTACGAGCACGACGTGCCGATCTACTGCCCCGCCGTCCAGGATTCCGTGCTGGGACTACAGGCCTGGATGTACAGCCAGACCAGTGACTTCACACTCGACGCGCTGGCGGACATGACCGGAATTTCCGACATCGCCTACGAGGCGGATCAGGCAGGCGCGCTGGTGGTCGGCGGCGGCGTCCCGAAGAACTTCGTCCTCCAGACGATGCTGGTCAGCCCGGACGCCTACGACTACGCCGTCCAGTTGACGATGGACCCGCCACAGACCGGGGGCCTCTCGGGAGCCACCCTGGACGAAGCACGATCGTGGGGCAAGTTGGAGAAGGCCGCCCGCAACGCCTCGGTGTACGCCGACGCGACGATCACGTTCCCCCTGCTCGTGGCCGCCGCTCGCGAGCGGATCGAAGCGTAAGACGAGATCGCCCCGACGGCCAGGTCTTTATCTTTCCGCCGGCCCCAGTTTCGGGAGTATGTACTATCGACGGCTCGGCAAGACCGGCCTGGAAGTATCGCCGATCGCGCTCGGGACGTGGCGTTTCGGCATGGAACACGAGGAGACGGGCGTCGTGGAGACGGGGCGCAAGGAGGCTCACGAACTCTTAGACGCCTACGCCGAGGCCGGCGGGAACTTCATCGACACCGCCAACGGCTACGGCGGCGGCGACAGCGAAAGCTGGATCGGCGAGTGGCTCGCCGAGCGCGACCGGGAGGACTACGTCGTCGCCTCCAAATGCTTCTGGTCGAACGAGTCGCGATTCCAGGAGAACCTCTCGGCGAAGAACGTCCGCGCGGAGGTCGAAGGTTCCCTGGCGCGACTCGACACGGACTACCTCGACATCCTCTATCTCCACCGCTTCGACGACGAGACGCCCATCGAGAAGACACTCCGGACGGTCGACGACCTCGTCAGTGAAGGGAAAGTCCACCACGTCGGTCTCTCGACGGCCGACGCCTGGAAACTCACCAAAGGGCTCTGGAAAGCCGACGTCAATAACTACGAGGCGTTCACCGTCACCCAGCCGCTCTTTCACGCTGCCTACTACGAGGACGTGGCTGAATATCTCGACGTCTGTGCGGATCAAGACCTGGCGGTCGTCCCGTACTCGCCGCTGGCCGGCGGGTTCCTGACGGGCAAGTACGAGCGCGTCGGCGACGGCACCTACGAACTCGACGCCCCCGAGGACACCCGCGCACAACTCGACGAAATGTTCGAGGCCTGGTACGTCTCCGAGCGGGGCTGGCACGTCCTCGATGCAGTCCGGCATGTGGCCGAGGAGGTCGACGCCACACCGGCACAGGTCGCCCTGCGGTGGCTGATGGACCAGCCCGACTTCACGTGCGTCCCGATCGTCGGTGCCCGGACTGTCGAACAGCTTGAAGAGAATCTCGGCGCTCTCGATGTGACAATCTCGAACGAACAGTTCCAGCGCATCTTCGCGGCCCGGTACGACGAGGACGGGGATCCCTACCAGACGAACGCGTGATCCAGACGGATCGAAACGACGGCTGAGCCAGGGCCAGACTGCTTAGGCTTGGCCGGCGAGGACCGGCCCGTCGTCGGTGTGTTCGATCCCCAGATCGAAGCCGAACGCATCGAAGAGAGCGAGATGCGTCCCGACGTGGTCGCTGACCCGGGGGATCCGCACCTCGCCGCCGGCGATCGCGAGCCAGGGGATCACCTGGTCGGCCAAGTGTTCGTCGACCGCCGCGCCGGTCTGGTGGTCGGCGAGCAACGCATCGACAGCCTCGTCGGCGACATCCTCGGCCGGTTTCCCTGGTTCGCCGAGCGCGTCAGCGCCGATGACACCGTTCTCGTATTCCAGGCCAACGTGGGCGACCGTCCCCGTCGAGTCGGCGGTGACGGAGCGCGTGGTCCGTTCAGTCACCTCGACATCGAGATTCGACGCCTTCAATCGCTTTCGTGCCTGCGCCGCCTGGCGCTCGGCCACGTCGTTGTCTTCGAGATCCGCTGTTGCCGTCGAGTGGACGAGCGCACGTTCGGGCTCGCCACGGTCGCGAAGGTGGAGAGAGGCGGGGTGAGACGGGGCCAGCGACAGCGTCGCCCGGCCGCCGCCTGCAGGGTAGAACCCTGACCGATCGACGTCGACCGCGGCCTGAAGCCCGGCCCGGCGGAGCATGGGGAGTTTGACCCGGCGATACCAGGGCATCGATGGCGACCATTTGACGCTAGTCCCACCGGTTGCACTGAGCGTGAGCGGTCGGTCCAGTGCACTCGCGATCGGGAGGACGGCGTCGAGCAGCAGCGTCACGCTGCCCGCCGTCCCGATCGAGACCTCGTAGTGCCCGCCCGTCGGCTCGCCAGGGTCGAACGTGACTGTGGTAGCCCCGATCTCGGCCCCCTCGACACTGGCATCACAGATGTCGGCGACGCTCTGAAGGGCGCTCAGGTGTTGTGGGTTGAGTCCGGGGTCGGGACGAGAACCTCGAACCCGCTCCATCTCGAAGCCCGTGGTCATCAGCGCCGACAGCGTGAGCGCCGAGCGGAAGAGCTGTCCGCCGCCCTCGCTGCCGTCGAGTTCGAGCATACCTGGCGTTGGCCCCGCCGGATCGTGAATCTGTTGTCCGGGTGAGCAACGGTTTTGCCAGTCCCGACTGTAGTCCCGACCGGCCGATGACGAGTGACTGGGCCGAGCTGGGGTGACTCCCCGGTGATGACGAGCCCTATGAGTGCCGAGGCCACACCTTTGATGCCAAGCATAGGCGAAAAGCAACACGTACGTCTACCTAATGAGTGGTGAGTGCCGAGGTCCGCATCGCCGCTGTAAGGAGATGCCGTCGGTATGCTGATGACTTTCCTGGCAGTGGACCGCCGTTGGTGCTGGCTCCATGCCATCGCTGTCGAACAGAGTAGCCAGACCACGGGCGCCAACCCCGGACACAACAGTTCCTGTCGCCCCATCCTATGACGGCAGACGGCACGGCGTCCGGCCGCCCTCGGGGTGGCTTCCACCTGTCCGACGGTTGGGCATCATCGTATTTCATAACCACAATCTACAAGTGTAGTAGAAGGAAACAAAAACTTAGATGCACCTAAACACTGGATTCGGTGGTGGCCGATGACACACACGGACCACGACAGAGAGGGGGTGACGCGACGTGACGCGCTCAGTGCCGGTGGAGCCGCGGCGCTCGTGGGGTTGGCCGGCTGCTCGGCCCTGCCGAGTGCACCGGGAGAGGCAAAGGCGGGCGACGATGACGGAAGCGACGAACCGGTCGCCGTGGCCTCGTTCTTCAGCTTCTTCGATTTCGGCCGCGAGATCGCCGACGGAACCCCGCTGACAGTGGAGAACCTCGTTCCGACGGGACTGCACGGCCACGGCTGGGAACCCAACACCAGTATCACCCAGCGCATCATCGAGGCGGACGCGTTCGTTCACGTGGGACAGGACTTCCAGCCATGGGCCGACCGCGCCATCCAGACGATCACGGGCGATGACGTGGACACGGCGCTGATCAACGCCCGGTCGGGCATCGACCTGGTGGATCTCGCTGCGTCCCTCGATCGTGAGGAGGAGGGCGTCGGCGCACAGCGCGGGAAGGACCCGCACTTCTGGCTGGATCCTCGACGGGCACAATCCGCCGTGGACAACATCGCCGAGGGGTTCGCCGAGGTCGTCCCCGAACACGCCGACACCTTCCGCGAGAACGCCGAGACCTACACCGCAACGGTGCTCGACCGCATCGATGCGGACTACGAGGCGATCTTCGACCGGGCCGATCGCGACATCGTTCAGCTGGCCGCCCACAACGCCTTCCAGTACATCGGTGTACGCTACGGCGTACGGATGCGACCGCTGGTGACGAGTCTCGCGGCGAGCGGCACGGTCAAACCCACCGACATCCGCGAGGCGTCGAGAGTCATCCGCGAGAACGACATCGAATACATCGCAAACGGCGTCTTCGAGTCCCAGAAACCCGCCCAGCAACTCGTCCGCGAGACGGGCGTGGAGGCGTACTTCCCCGTGACGCCGTACGCCGGCGTCCGCGAGGAGTGGGTCGAGCAGAACTGGGGCTACGAGGAGATCGCATACAACATCAACATGCCCACCTTCGAGATCGTCCTCGGCAACGAGACACCCGAGGAGGCGGCCCCTTCGACGGACTGGCTCGATCAGTGGCGGAGCTTCAAACCGATATGAGTACACAGGATAGCGATGCCGCGTCGACGGCCGAGTCGGCAACGCGAACGGCCACTGGGTCCGATGCTGACACTCCGACGGCCGAGCCAGTCGTCGACCTCTCGGGAGTCACGTTCGGCTACACGTCGACGCCAGTGGTGACGGACGTGTCGCTTGCGGTCGACCAGGGCGAGTACGTCGCCATCGTGGGCCCCAACGGCTCGGGAAAGTCGACGCTGATGCAGCTCATGCTGGGTCTGCTGGAGCCGGACGCGGGGACGGCCCGGCTGTTCGACGAGTCGGCCGTCCGCTTCGACGACGGCGAGCGCATCGGGTACGTCGCCCAGCACGCCAGCGCGGCCAAGGAGATGCCCATCACCGTGCGCGAAGTCGTGAAGATGGGGCGGTTCGCACATCTCACGCTGGACAGGGTCGGTGACCTGAACCGGGACACGATCCGGGCGCTCCGGGAGGCACCACTGGAAACGGTTCGGGCCGGGCTGGGCACGGTCCCGGCGATCGTCAACGCGATCTTCGGCCGACTGTCTCGATCCGATCTGGCCATCGTCGACGAAGCCCTCGAAACGGTCGGCATGGGCGCGTTCGCCGACCGCCGTATCACACAGCTCTCGGGCGGCCAGCGCCAGCGGGCGTTCATCGCGCGCGCACTGGCGAGTGAGGCGGACCTGCTCGTGCTGGACGAGCCGACTGTCGGGGTCGACGCCGAATCGGTCGACGCCTTCTACGATCTCCTGGGGGCGCTCAACGACGAGGGGATCACCGTCGTTCTCATCGAACACGACCTCGGGGCGGTCGTCGACCATGCCGACCGCGTCGTCTGTCTGAACCGCGAAGTCTACTTCGACGGGCCGACGGAGGCGTTCGTCGAGAGTGACGCGCTCGCCCGCGCGTTCGGCACTGAAGCGCGGGTCCTCACGGAGGTAGACGGATGAGCGGTGCCGTCGCGGGCGCGGTCCTGGCAGGCTGGCCCGTGGTCGCGGACCCGTCGATGGTCCTCCCGCTTCAGGTCGGAGTGGATGCCGTCGGCGAGTTCGTCTTCGGTCTCTTCCTGTGGGTCCTCGAACAGTGGCACTGGGCGCTGGAGTGGGCGTATCATTTCACGGGGATCGAGATGCTGAATCCGGACTACCGGTACATGCACCGGGCGATACTCGTCGGGCTCTGCATCGGCGTGATGGCGCCACTGATCGGGACCTTCCTCGTCCACCGCCAGCTCGCGCTGATCGGTGACGCGCTGGCTCACACTGCCTTCGCCGGCGTGGCGGTCGGCCTGTTCCTGAACGCCGTCATCGACCTGGGCGTGTCGCCGTACCTCACCGCCGTCGTCGTCGCGATGATCGCCGCGCTGTTGATCGAACTCATATCCGAGGTCACGGATGCGTACAACGACGTCTCGATGGCCATCGTGCTCTCGACGGGCTTTGCGCTCGGGACGACGCTCATCAGCCTCAACGCGGGCGGGCTTGCCGTCGGCGTCAACCAGTATCTCTTCGGTAATCTCGCGACGGTGTCGCCCACGAGCGCCGCAATCCTGCTCGTCTTGTTCGTCGTCATCGTCGGGACGGTGACGCTGACGCGCAACCAGCTGTTGTACGTGACCTTCGACGAGACGGCGGCCGCCGTCTCCGGCATCCCTGTCAACTGGTACAACCGGATCACGGTCATGCTGACGGCGATGGTCGTCGTCGGCGCGATGCAGATCATGGGCGTCATCCTCGTCGCCGCCATGCTCGTGGTCCCCGTCGCGGGCGCGACCCAGGTCTCCCGCAGTTTCTCCGAGTCGCTCATCGTCTCGGTCGTCCTCGCGGAACTCGCGGTGTTGCTGGGCATCGCTGTCTCCTTCTACGCCGGCGTCACGGCCGGCGGCATCATCGTTCTCGTCGCCGTGGGCATCTACGTCTGTGCCGTCGCGCTGGGCAAGGTGCAATCCGCCCGTGGCGAGCAGGCCACACCCCACATGGGAAGCATCGAAGCCGACAGCGTCGACGTCAGCGCCGGCAATGGGGACGACTGACGAGCACCGCCAGCGGGGGTCGGCAGGCGCCGATCGTGTCCAATGCGTCGGTGGCGACAGTCGGGTGTCGGCAGGGCTGGCGAGTCCGGATGGCGGGGACTGTACAAGGCGGTTCGCGGACGTGTCGAGGCCACAACCGTGGTGCGGGCCTCCCGGCCTCCCCAGGCCACGTGTCGGCCGTTCGACAAGCGTTGTCACAGTGTGATGTCGACAGGCCCCTTGCTTCCCGGGACGCCAGAGAGGTGCAGTGTCGCCGTTTGGGGCCCTGTTTGCTCGACGTCGATGCGGATATTGAACGACGTCTCCATGCCCGTGACCATGCTGTCGACGTCAGTTTCGAGCTCGGCGCTTCGATCGATCGCCACAACACCGATTCCGTCACCACGGCGGAGCTCCGTCAGGAAGTTCGAATTGAGAAACCGGTAGACAGAGCGTGTATCGTCAAGTTCGGACACGATCGTCGAGCAGAGAAAGATACCGGACCGGAACCGGGCCGTGGACTGTTGGGATGTCCCAACGAGGTTCGAAAACTGCATCCCGACTTGCGTAATGTCTTTCAGGTCGTCGATGGTTGAAACATCCGCACCGCGTCCCGGACCCTCGGCGGTCAGTATCGAGGCACGCGAGCCCGCGCCATCGCGTGCGTCGTCGAGCAGTCGCTGGATCGAACGCCCGCCAGCGTTCGTCGCAAGCACGACACTGCGTTCGTCCGCATCGGCAGCGACGAGCCGGGCAAACACCGTCTTCAGTGCGGTGGTGTCGTCGCCGACCAGCAGGATGGATTGTCCGCTTTCGATATCGTCGATCGGGAGCTGGGCGGTCTCGAAGGCGTCGCTGCGGAGGCTCATTGGTGGACCTCCACGTCCTGATTGTCGAGGACGGACTGGCGCAGTTCCAGAATTTCCATCGCCGTGTCGGCGAACTGTTCGAGGTCGTGCTTTTCTTTCGCAGTGTAGCGCCGTGGCTCGTGCCCGAGAGCACACACCTGCCCGATGACGTGGCCATCGGAACTGGTCATGTTCGCCCCGGCGTACGAGACAATGCCGAGGTTTTCCAACTGTTCGTTTTTGTTGAATCGCTTATCGTTGGCAATGTCTTCGACAACCATCACGTCTTCCTGGAGCATACTGTGCGTACAGATCGTATCTTCACGCGTCAACGAGTCCCAGTCCCCACCGGTACAGGCGAGGAAGTTCTCTTCGTCCTCCTCGATGAGGCCAACGAACGCGACTGCGACATCGAAGTGTGCCGTGATGAGGTCCGTTAGGCGCTCGAAACTCTCTTCGATTGGCAATGAGTCGATGTCATACTGGTCGAGTGCGTCGAGTCGTTCGTCCTCGTTGTCGGGGGTGAGAAAGCCAACTTGGGCACTATGATCGATGACGTCGTTGACGATAAATCCCAGCCGGTCAGTCGCATCCGGGAGATCCCGGTTGAGATACTCGACGAGTACCTCCTCGACGGAGTTCGTATCGATTTCGGCCGGCGAAACATCCGTGAAGAGGACAACTGGCGTCTGTGGAGTCTGTTCACGAACGGCCTGTATAACATCCATCCCGGTTCCATCTGCGAGGTCGTACGCGGTGACGACACCAACAACCGGTTCGCTGCCGATAACGTCCAACGCATCCTCGACAGATCTTGCTTCAATTGCAGTGAGATTGTCTTCAGTCTCAACTGCTGTCGAAACTGTCGAAATCCGAGCGTCCGTATCGACGCATAAGACTGTACGATCCATCACCTCATCCGAAGACAGAATCGCATAAATAGACAGGCTCTCAGTTATCACAGATGATTTTGTTTGCTCTTGTCGACCACGTTTTTGTGGGTGACGACGATGTTAAGAATCGTACCGGCACTCTCTTTATTGATAAGAAGGGGAATGAGCTGGACCGGTAGCGACGGATCGACTGTCGGCAGTGGCCGGCATCTGGATCTGTCCGGATCTGCTCTATCTCGGCGAGTCAATGTGGCCAGACAATGCGGATTCCGGCAATGACAATTATTATCACGCGGACGGCCACCGTATTGGCCAAGATGGATCGCGCCGGTGACGGAGTCATAAAGGCAATCGTGCTGTAATGCCCACTTATGCGCTGGACTCGTCGCGGATTGTTGGCGGCAGGGGCGACGGCCCTGGGAGGCTGTGCGAGCGACACCGAAACGCAGAGTCGACGTGACGAGGACAGGTCCAGAGCATCTGCCACCGTCGGCTTCGTCGGCGATGCCATGCTTGGACGGGGTGTGAACGACCGCTGGACCGACAACGAGGCCGCGGGCGTCTGGGGATCCACCATCGAGCGACTACAAGCCCTTGACGGACTCGTGGTGAACCTGGAGTGCTGTATCGCCAGCCCCGAGAAGGGCGAGCGATGGCCGGGCAAGACCTACTACTTCCGGGCCGAGCCCGACTTCGCGGTACCGGCACTCGAAGCAGCGAACGTCTCGGTCGCCGCACTCGCCAACAACCACGTGCTTGACTTCGGTGAGTCGGGCCTCCAGAGGACGCTCGCTCACCTCGATAATGCAGGCATCGCCCACACTGGGGCAGGGCCAAACCGCGGTACTGCGCTCGAACCCGCCGTCTTCGACCCGAGCCTGACCATCGCGGTGATCTCGCTCACCGACCGGTGGGCCGCCTACGCCGCAGGTGAGCACAGTCCCGGCACAGCCCACACGCCACTCGATCGCTCGGCAGGTTCGACGCGTGCCATCGTTCAAAACACCCTCGAGCGCGTCGAAACGGCCGATCCCGACCTCGTCGTCGCGTCACTGCACTGGGGGTCCAACTGGGAGACGTCCCCGAGTCCAACCCAGCAGGCCTTCGCCCGGTGGCTCGTCGAGCAGGGCGTGGACGTGGTCCATGGCCATAGCGCTCACGTGCTCCAGGGCGTCGAAGTGTACCAGGGCCGCCCAATTATCTACGACGCCGGCGACTTCGTTGACGACTACATTCACAAAGACGGACTGCACAACAAGCGCAGCGCGCTGTTCGAGCTGGTCGTGACCGACGGTCGTCTCGACGAGCTCCGGCTCGTCCCAGTCGAGATCGAGAACAAAGCTGTCTCTCTGGCCGATAGAGACGTTTCCCGATGGGTGCACGAGACGATAGCCGAGCGTTCGGAGCCGTTCGGCACCAGATTCGAACGGACCGACGACGGCGCGGTCGTTCCACTGGGATCGTGCTGACTCGCCGTGACCACCGTTTCGAGGAACTCGAATGGGTGGGAGCCACGACCTCGGGAAAATATGCCCCGAGACGAAGCGGGGACGACGGATCAGCCGTATCAGGCCTGCACCTCGATCTCCTTGCCGCGGGTGGTCGCACCTGCCATCACCGGTAACCGGACTTCGAGGATGCCATTGTCGTACTCGGCCGCGATCGCCTCGTCGTCGATGGTCTTCGGGAAGCGGAACCGACGGTGGTAGGTCCGACGCTGGTCGCGCCCATCGTCCTCATGTTCGGCTGCAATGTTGAGGACCCCATCGTCCCACGTCACGGAGATCTCTTCCGGGTCAAATCCCGGCAACTCGACGCTGAGGACGAACTCATCGTCCTCCTCGTACAGTTCGTAGTCGCTACTACTTGTTTCGAACAGTCGACTCGGGAAATCCATGCTCTGCATCCAGGAGCTGGCTGGGCTCGTGGGCAGTGCCATGGCTGATCACCTCGAATGCAGTTGATGATTGTCCGCGGTTCATAATAAATTTTGCGTGGATTGTGTATTCATGCCATAGCAACCGAACACCACCAGACAACAGCGCACTGAACCGACGGGAGTGTTCATCCCAGGACGATACCGACCAGCAGCGACCCCAAACCGACGGCGACCAGTGCGGCGACGAGGTGGACTGACGCGTTGGCGAGGGCGCGACGCCGTTTCCCGGTCTCGTAGAGCCGGACAGTCTCGAACGCGAACGTCGAGAAGGTCGTGAACGCGCCACAGAAGCCGGTCCCGAACGCCAGCGCGACCGGGTCGCCGACCGGCGCAGTCACGATCATCCCCAACAGGAAGCTTCCGATAACGTTGACGGCGAGCGTGTCGGCGTAGTCAGTTTCGACGCGCTGGCCGACCAGATGACGCGCGAGTGCACCGAACGTGCCACCGACCCCGACGAGGATGGCCGGATTCATACGAGCCCCCGGGTGACCGCGCGGCCGGCCAGGACACCCGCGATACCCAGCCCGTAGTTCGCCAGAACGTTCCCGGCGGCGAGTGTCGGCGAGAGTGCAGCCGTCTCGACCGCGAAGGTGCTGTAGGTCGTAAACGACGAGAGAAAGCCGGTGCCGGCGAGCAACCGTGTTTCGGGCGCGATCGCGTTCGCCAGGTGACGCTCGTACAGCAGGACACCCAGCCCGAAACTCCCCAGTGCGTTGGCAGCGAGCGTGCCGTAGATCGCCGACGGCAGTCCGACGGCAAGTGTATATCGAAGGATCGCGCCGGCGAACCCGCCGACGGCGATCAACACCAGCGGTTCGACGCGCGCGAGCGAGTGACTCTCGCCTGCCATTGGCTGGGTTTCGCCGAGTGGGCACTCTTAGGTTACGATGCTGGTGTGTGCGGTCCGCAGCGAACCGGCGTGTCAGTAGCCGTCCCAGTCGATCCAGTCCTGTTCCCAGCCGGTTCGGGACTGGGCGGCCTGCTGGGCGCGCTCGCGGTCCTCGCGGTGGGTCCGGTTGCGCTCGACGGCACCGCTTTGCTCGCCCTCGACGAGCAACGGGGCGAAGGCGACGCCGCCGTGACGCTCGGTGACGTCACCGTCCTCGACGGTCACGAGCGTCTGGTCGCCTGTGCCGAGGGGCATGACCAGTCGGCCGTCAGGGGCGAGCTGGTCGAGCAGCGCACGCGGGGGGTTCACCGCCGCGGCTTCGAGCAGAATCCGATCGTACGGCGCGTATTCCGGGAGGCCCTCGCTGCCGTCCCGGCAGTCGACGAGCACGGCGTCGTAACCGGCGGTGGCGAGATTCTCGCGAGCCTCGTACACCACCCGGCGGGTGATGTCGACGGCATGGACGCGCTCGGGGCCGACGATTTCCGCCGCGAAGGCGGCCGTGTATCCGATTCCTGCGCCGACGATCAGGACCGAATCGTCGGGCTCGGGCGCGAGCGCGTCGAACAGTCGGGCGACGGTACTCGGTGCGAGAACCCGCGTTCCGAGTCGTTCGGTCTCCCGATCGGCGTACGCCGTGCGGTCGTCATCGAAGAAGTCGTGGCGTGGGACGGATCCCATCGCACTTGCCACGGCTGCCTCGCTGAGCAGGCTCGCACGCCGGTGGCGGAGCCCGTCGACCATGTCCTCGCGTAACACCGCCCGGTCCATACGCGAGATTGCGACCGCACCCTAATGAACGTCGCGCTCGCCGGCGTTCGAGATGGCAATCCCGCTCCGACGACCCGGCTACGTCCCGCCCTGCATCTGAACGAAGCGCACACCGCCGAAGGTCTCGCGTTCGGTCGAGCCATCCGGACGTTTCTGAATCCGGACGAGCGTCTGGCGACGGTCGCCGATCGGCCCGAGGAAGATTCCGCCCGGTCGAAGCTGATCGAGAAGCGCGTCCGGGACTGCACTGGCCGCCGCGGTCAGGTACGCCCGGTCGTAGGGCGCGTGTTCGGGCCAGCCGTCGTGGCCGTCACCGACAGTGATCGAGATGTCCCCATAGCCGAGTTTGGCGAGTCGATCACGCGCACGCTCGGCCAGTGTGGGATGATATTCGACGCTGTAGACGTTCTCCCCGCCCACGACCTCGGCGGTGACGGCCGCATGATACCCACAGCCGGTACCGATCTCCAGTACCGCCTGGCCGGGTTCGAGTTCGAGGCGGTCGACCATGATGGCCACCATGTGCGGCGCACTGATGGTCTGGCCCTCGCCGATCGGCAGCGGCCGGTCGGCGTAGGCGTGCCGACGTTTGCTTTCGGGGACGAACTCGTGGCGAGGGACTGCTGCCAGGGCATCGAGCGCACGCTCGCTGACGCGCTCGCGCTCCCGGAGTTGCTCGATCAACTCGTCGCGCTGGCGCTCGAAACCGCTCTCGCCATCGCCGGACCCCTCACCGCCGGAGTCCCACCAGCCCATGCTCTCACCACGCCGACCAGGCGTCGCTGGTCTCGTCGCGGAGATACAGCCGGTTGATGTCCTTTGCGAAGGCTTTGTCGTTGTCGTGATCGAGTTTCTCGTGTTGGTACCCGACAGCGTCGTCCCGGAGGTGGATGCCTTCGACGGTAAAGGAGAAGTCACCGAGGTCGTCGGTCGCGCCGACGACGAACTCGTAGTCGCCGGGGACGTGCAACTGCTCGCTACGGGTCTCGTCGCGGCCACCCGACTTGGGGTGGACGGTCGCGTTAACGGCAACGTTCCCGACCGCACGCGTCCAGATCGTCTCGATGTCTTCGGTCTGGGCCTCTTCAACGCGACCCTCGTCGAGTTCGAGACTCGTGATCCGGACGGTCATGATCGCCTCCTCGGTCTCTAAGAGGAACTCCTCGCCGACGGCCAGGGTCTCCTCGGCCGGCGGCTCCGTCGTCGCCTTGAAGGACTCGCCGTCCTGGGAGACGACAACGTCGCGCTGGACCGTCTGCTCCTCGGGGAGGGACGTCTTGTGGACGTGATCGCACTCCGTACATCGGACCGTTGCCTGCCCGCCAGTCGACAGCACCTCGTGGACCGTCTCCAGATCCGGCGAGCACGCCGGACAGGGGAGCCCCACTCGCTGTGAAGATTCGCTCATGTACGCCGATACTCGACGCGAACGTAAAAGGTCGCCGTCAGCGCGCCGGGCCGGCGATCCGCGTCGTGAGCCCCGATCACCCCCTCGACGCTACGGCGTCGGCAGGTCGATCTCCTCGCCGTCGGCGTAAACCGTCGGATTCCGGAGGATGCCGTCGAGGTGGATCGGCGCGTCGGTGTCCCCGCCGATGCCGGCGTCGTCGCCGACTGCAAAGTGGACAGTGCCGCCGGCCTTCTCGTCTAAGAGGACCGAGCCGACGAGCTGGACGACCCCGACGTTGGTTCCGATACCGAGTTCCGCGAGGTTGTACGCATCCCGGCCGACCTCCTCGGCCGCGGTTTCGACCTGCTCGCGGATCGTGTCGTCGTCGATCGACGTGACGTACCCGTCCTCGACTTCGAGGCGGATCGACTGTGCCTTATCCAACAGCCCATGGGGTGCCATCGTCCCCGTGACCACGATCGTCCCGTCGGCAGTCTCCGGGCTCAGAAATATCTCGCCCGCGGGAAGGTTCGACAGCTGGCCGGGTTCGTGGACGATCCCCGTGTCGAGTTGCCACTCCCGGTCGCCGGGGGTGACAGTGATGTCGGTACCCTGTGGCGACGTAACGCGGAGTTCCGCGGCGTCTTCGACGGCGTCGAGCAGTCGCTCACTCGCCGCGTGGATCTCCGTATAATCGACGTCCAGACCGGTCGTGAAGACCTCCTCAGTGATCCCTGGCAGCGTCGCAACCCGTGCGCCGGCGTCGGTCGCGTCGGTCCGCGCCCGGGTGTGGGTGAGACTCTTGGTCGTCGGCGCGAGCACGACATCGGCACTCGCCATCGCCCTCGCGACCGGCTCCGGCGGTTCCTCGCCGTGCTGATCGCCCGGCGGGTACTGGATGATCATCGCGTCGTCTGTCGTCTCGCTGGCGACCGCATACAGCGCCTCGCCGATCGGCCGGCGCTCGTCGTCGGTCACGATCAGACACGACTCCCCGCTTTCGAGGGCCAGACACTGCAACACTGCGGTCTCGGCCGGGCCACGTAGTCCTGTATCGCTCATAGCACCCGATACGGCGGGGGGAGAATAGTGTGTTTCGTCCGCGGGTCTTCACGATCGGGTTTCAATCGAGTTCAAACGCCTCAATCCCACCCGTCTCGGTGTCGACGACGAGCGCAGCCGGCGGGTTCGGGGCCTGCGGGATCGGAACGCCACCGGGGTTGAGCCGGACCGTCCCGTCGCGTTCCTCGCTGACTCGTTCGTGGGTGTGGCCGTGGAGGACGTAGTCGTACGTTCCAGACTCGACCAGTGCGTCGACGATGGCGTCGCTGGTCCCATGATAGACCGCAAAATCAACCCCGTCAAACGTCAACTCACCCATCTCCTCCAGGTAGGTCCCGAACGCCTCGACCGTGTCGGCGAGTGCCCACTCGCCGTCGTTGTTGCCGCGGACGGCGTAGAAATCGAAGTCCGCGTCGAAGGGCGTCGCCGAAAACGGCGCGACGATGTCGCCGCAGTGGATCACGGCTTCGACATCCTCGACGATGAAGCGCTCGACTGCTCGCTCGATCACGTCGCTTGCGTCGTGCGTGTCCGCAATGACACCGATCTTCATGGCGGCTGGCGGTATGATTCGAGCCGTGAAAACCGTTGGCGACCGAGACGAAGCTGTCAGTCCTGGGGTCGCCCGTCAGCAAGGAACCGTTCCCGGAGGACGAGCAGGCCGGGCAACATCGTGACGACGGCGACGAACGCGAAGATGATCGCCAGCCCGGTCACGATGCCGAAGCGCCGGAGGGGTGGCGACAGCGCAACGGCCAGCACGCCGAAGGCGGCGGCCGTCGTCGCCGCGCTGGCGAGCAAGGTCCCGCCGGTGCCGGTAATCGTCCGCCGGAGTGCGTCCGCGACGCTGTCGCGTTCGGCCCGTTCGGCCATGAAGCGCTCGCCAGCGTGGATGCTGTAGTCCACGCCCAGCCCGATCGCGAGGCTCGTGATGACGGCCGTCTCGCTGTTGAACGAGATGTCCAGCGCGGCCATCGCGCCGAGCAGCCACGCCAGCGAGACGACGACGGGCGCGAGCACGAGCGCGCCGAGCGACCACGAACCATAGCGCAGGCCGAACAGTCCAGTCGCGAACACCAGAATGACCACCAGCGTCACCGCGAAAGCTTCGACCAGGGTCTCCAGCAGTGCGTCCTGAATCACGGCGGTCGAGACCGGCGCGCCCGTCGCGACGGCGGTGATCCCGGTCGTCTCGGCTTCGATCCCCTCGGCGAACGTCCGCGTGTCGTCGGCGATGGTCTGGGCCGATTCGCTGGAGCGAACCGAGAGCACGATTCGTGCCGACGTGATCTCGCCGTCGGCCGACCGACTCAGGACCTGCGAGGCGGCCGCTTCATCGGTGTCGAAGAGTGCTGTGTAGACGGCCTCGACATTCTCGTCGGGCAACCCGTCGTCGTTCGCATCGTAACGGTCCACCAGCCCCGCGAACGTTGCGTTGTCGCTCGCGGCTGATCGGATCGCGGTGTGCGGCCCGTCGAGTGCTGCCCGGCCGTCCGGCCGGAGCTGGATGGAGCTGTCCTCGGGGACTGACCCGGCCGCATCATCGAGCGCCGACAGGAGTGTCCCCTCGGCCAGTCCGTCCCCCCGTATCAACACCTGTGACTGGCCGCCCTCCCCGCGGAGCTGGAAGTTGTCACTGAGGTACGCGAAGTCATCGGCGATGGTGTACGTATCAGGGGCCAACGGCCCCGGCAGCGACTTGGCCCACTCCGGCGCGTCGGTCGGCAGGAAGTCGGCCTCGTTGAACTCGGTGTCGATGGTCGTCGCGCCGTAGGCCCCTGCAGTCCCGAGCAGGAGCGCCACGACGACGATCACCACCGGCGCGCGCATGGTGATCGATCCGAGTTTCGCGAGGACCGCGTTCGCACTCCCGTCCCCGACGCCGAAGGCCGGTTTGGCCCGGCTCCAGCCGAGCCGGTTCTCGACGAAGCCGTCGACTTCGATCTTGAGCGCCGGGAGAAAGACGCCGAAGGCGACGAACGTCGCGAAGATCCCGCCGGCGCTGAGCACTGCAAAGTCCCGTATCGCCGGCAGTGGACTGACAACGTTCGAAAGGAAGCCGACACCGGTCGAGACAGTCGCCGCCGCGAGCGCCAGGACGACGCTGCCGAGGCCGACCGCCATCGCGGTCCGGATGGATCGGTTCCCGACGTCAGCAGTCTCACTCGACGAATCGGCTTCCAGCGTCCCCGCGCGGGCCTCCCGGTAGCGCATCACGACGTGGAGGGCGTAGTCGATGCTCAACCCGATCAACAGGAAGGGAACGGCGATCAGGATGACGTTCATCGGGATCGCGAGCCAGCCCATCAGCCCCACGAGCCACGCCAGGACGATCCCGATCCCGACGAACGCAAGCAGGATGTCGAGGACATCGCGGTAAGTGATCCCCAGCACCAGCACGATCAGGGCGAGCGCAAAGGGGGTGATTATCGTGAAGCTGTCGCCCGTGGCCCGCGTGGAGGCGTCGTCCTGGATGCCCTGGCCGAAGACGAACGCGTCGGCGAAGCGGTCCTCGACCATTCTGTCGATCGCCACCTGGGCGTCGTAGGCCACCTGCGGATCGCTATTCTCGCCACTCGCGTCGACCTGGCTGATTAGCGTCAGCCGGGCCTCGGCCCGCGTCTCGCCCGGTTCGTAGTCGCGTGGCAGGAACGCGTAGGGATCGCGTTCCGTCAGCGACGATCCCTCGGGATCGAGCACCCGGGCGAGCAGCTGTTTGACTTGTGTGTCGGTCCGATCTTCGAGAGCCGCGATCTGTTCGGACAGCGACGGCGGCTTGGCGGGCGGCGGTCCACCGTCGGCGGTCGCGTCGGCGTAGACGGCAGCCGTCCCGACGAGGTTCTCGAGGCCGATCAGGCCCGGTTCGGCGAGCGTCGGGCTGATGGACTCGTCGTCGCTGATCGCCTGTTGCAATCTGAGGCCCTCGAGCAACGACTCCCTGGTGAGAACGTCCCCACCATCGTCGCGAACGACGAGTTGTGCGGCGATCCCCTCCTCGCCCCCGTAGTTCTCCCGGACGAAGTCGGCTGCCTCGGTCTCCGCGGTGTCGACCTGGAACTCGCCGACGCCCGCACTCCCCGTCTCGCCGACTGTCGCCCCAGCCGCGACGAGGATCGTCAGTGCCAGGACGGCGAGGACGACGAATTTGCTGTGGGTGGCGATCCAATCCGCGTACCGGCGAGATAGCTTCCCTGTCATCGTGGGTGGTTCCGTGTTCGGCTGCGCGCCGGTCGATCCGCGTCGAGCACACCGGCTGGGTCCATAGGATGGGGTATCGGGACCATTGCTTAAGTGTTTGTAGAATCCTACTATATTTACTGATAGAGCGGAGAAGGCAACGTGGATATGAGCCCACCGGCTAGACCGAGTACACACGCCCCGCATGAACCATGACTGAACAGGACGTCCTCGACTCCCTGGAGACGCTCGGACTGTCGAACTACGAGGCCCAGGTGTTCCTCGCGTTGCAGCGACTCGGCACCGGGACTGCCCAAGACGTCAGCGACGTTTCGGATGTGCCGCGGTCGCAGGTCTACGGGGCCGCCGAGGACCTGGCCGAGAAGGGGCTGGTCGAAGTGGTCGAAGCCTCGCCGAAAGCCTATCGCTCGGTCACGCTGGCGACCGCCCGCGACGTTCTCACCGAGCGCCTCGAACGCGAGCGAACGCGTGCCTTCGAGCACCTCGAGTCGATCCGCACGCAGGACGTCGACCGCGGTGAAGCCGGTGACGTCTCGACGCTTCGGGGCCGGCAGTCGATCGACGACCGCGTCGCCGCCCTCGTCGAGCGCGCGGCGGGGGCGGTCGTCTTCGTCGCCCCCACGGCCGACTCCCTGACCGACGATATCGTGACCGCACTCGCGGAGAAGGCTGCCAGCGGCGTCTCGGTCACCGTCGTCACGGCCGATCCCGCGCTCCGTGCACGATTCCCGGATGCCGTTTCCGTGTTCGTCATGTCCGAGGACAACCCCGCCGACTTCGCCGGTCGGGCGCTGATGGTCGACGACCGGAGCGTCCTGCTCGCCGTCGAGACCGACGAGGGGGCGCTCGAGGAGGAAGCGATGTGGACCGGCAACTCACGTATCGGTCGCATCCTCGCCGAGTTCATGCGATCCGGGATGGAGTCGGGACGCGAACGGCAGTAGCTCCGTCACGCGGGCTGTACGATCGGCACAGCGTGTCATAGCAAGTTTCGCGCGCTCTCCCTATCCAGGCCTTAGCAAGAATTCCGTGCAAGATACAACGTGCATATTCATCATTGTCGCTTCAGCGAGAAGGGTGGATACAGATCTATCGGATATGTGTGCTATTATAATGACTGACGGAAACAGAGGCACACCGGACCACGTCACGCCGCGCGTACTCCATCATGGGATCGCCTACCGAATATTGAACGCCGGAGGCGGGACCACTCTCTACGATGTGCGTACTTGACTCCGTCACCGGAGTACCCAGACGACCGAGCGTATCTACGACCACATGCTGACTGTGTGACTCCATGGCCACGAATTAGGACATACAAGTGGAAATGAACCCTGTAGTTCGACCGTCTTTCAAACAGAAATAATCCAGCATGCAATAGATATATATCGCCACGAGAAGTAGCCCCACAGCAAGAGGATTCACAAATGGATATCACAGATATCCCTGACGACGCGTACGCTGGCGACGAATCGCCGCCCGACCTCAGTGACCTCGAATCACCCGAATCACTACTCACGGACGGCCCCATTCGGGAACGACTCCTCGACAGTATCACTGGACTCCGTAGCCCCACGAAGGTCTCTGCCATTGCCGAACTCGCTGACTGTGATACTGAGACTGCGCGCGACTATCTGGAATGGTTCACCGAGATGGGCATGGTTCACCGGCACGACGGCCGCCCTGTTCGCTATGAGCGCAATGACGCGTACTTCCAGTGGCGACGCATCAATCGGATCCGCGACGAATACACCGATCAGGAGATCATCGAAGCGCTCTCTGAGGCTCTTGAGCAGATCGAAGACTACAGAGCCCAGTTCGATGCAGACGATCCCAACGATGTCTCTCTCGTGGAGGCCAGTCGAGACATGGCTACTGAAGACGCGTGGGAGGCACTCTCCGAGTGGGAAACGCTCGAACGCAGAGCGACGCTCCTCGATGCGGCGCGACGCGATGACCCAGCGGCCGGTAGCAAGTCCAGTCTCATCGATGCCTGACAATTCAGCTGACCCGCCCAGTACGGGTCCTATCGATGCTGAGATTCTCGACCGAATTGCCGCACATCTCGACCGAAGCGCTCGCTTCGACGAGGTCCACGCACGCCCCGCGTATGCGCCGAACGCTGTCGTTGCAGACTACGATCTGGGTTACTTTCCGGCCGGAGTCACGCGTGCATATCTTCGAATCCGCTGGTTCGAGACTGACGACTTCAACATTCACTACGCTGAGCAATACCAGACAGGGAAGTCGTGGGAATGCCGCTGGGACCGCCACCCCAACGATCACAACACCCGCGAGCACTTCCACCCGTCCCCGAATGCACTGACACCGGGCGAGGACGAAGACTATCCAAACGAGTGGCGAGATGTACTCGGCACCGTTCTCGATCGGCTTGACGAACGGATCGAGGCATTCTGGAAGGAGTAGCGTACGAAGGGGACCCATTCATTCTCCACAGCGCGAATCGGGCACGGGTGAAAGATAGGTCATTCAGTACTGAATAGATAGTCAGGCGATCCGCTAATTTCATTTTCGAATGAGATGGCTATGCAGGTGCCTACGACGTCCCGCCAGGAAGAGGGACGAGCGTCAATCCTTTGAGCGTATACTCGTTGCCCAACATACCCTTCTCTGACATGCCGATTTCAGCATCAACTTCAACTTCCGAGATCGCGTCTCCAACACCGAGTAACAAGAACTTGAAAAGCACTGTTCCATCCCCATTCTTGCCCAAATCGTCGATGGTAAGCACTGACGCACCGTCGTCGGGAGCCTCATATAGGTCGAGGGATGGATGGGGGGTTCCGAACGGTGTCTCGATAGCGACCTCTGTTACGCCCGTTCCCGAAGGCGGTGCTCGAAGCGAGAGTGTGAGATCTCTGATCGTCGTCCCTTCTGGATGCGTGATTGCGATGTCAACAGGAATCTGTTGTCCACCGTGTGAACTAAATCGTTGCTCAGCAGGCCGGGCAGTGAGTGATGCCACCTGATTGCCGTCATCAGCCTGAAACGATAGGGTCGTTTCACCATCAGAAGCTTGGTCCTCAACTGGGTTTGAAATCGTCTCCGAACCCAGGCCAGCACAACCGGCCATGGCTACGGCTCCAGCACTCCCGACAGCCGCGAGAACATCTCGTCGTTTCATGGTATCCACAATGTCGCTCCCACGGAAAACTCCCCTGTACGATCAAATAGATACTTTATGATATCGCCACCCACGGATGACATACGTAGTCAAAATGGCTCATTCAGACCATTGTTCGGCTGTGATAGATACATCCTCTAAATTCAGTACCCTATTTCTGGAACTATTTTGTAGAGATTGGAGACAGCCTTGCTGAATGGAGAGCGAATCCTCACCACCCTCATCTGGATAAGTCGTAGCTATACGCTCATCGCCGCTGTGACTTCGGCTACGTACGTTCGAGCGAATCATCGCCTCGATAATGGCTGTATGCAACCAAGAGTATGAGTGTCAATACACCGACCGTAATCTCCGTCGCGTATCTGAGTCCGATTCCGGCTACGAGGAGAAAATTCGCTACCAGTAGAAGTAGTATGGTATCAAGCCGATTCTGGAGGGCGGCCTCGGTCATACTTCAACGGAGTGGTGGAATCACAATAGAGTTGCTGAACGTACGCTCTAAACGGATGTATCGGGACATCATCGGTTCCCATATATGGGGAATTGATCCTGGCAAGTGTGAGGAGTGTCCACGCACAAAGAGACGTTTGATGTAACTCAACCCTTTCAGTGGCTCGTGGTATTGGTCAGGTGTGGAACGACATATAGTCCTCCTTGCGCTCGTCCCAGTCCTCCTACTAGCGGGTTGTCTGGGCGGTCTGAGCGCGGAGACAGGACCGTCCGATTCGACGGACGTATCGCCCGAAGAGGTACCTGGCATCACGAACGGGACGCTTTCAAATGCTTCGGCGCTTCTCGAAGCGAACCAGAACACCGTGACAACTGATGGTGCTATCCTCCAGATCAATCAGTCAGCCGATGAAATGAATATTGACGCGCGTTTCGTCATTGGGGCCGGATTCTCAACGCACAGCCTCTCAGCCTCCGGAACGCTACGTGACAATCAATCCACGAGCATCGACCAGTGGAGCAACGAAACCACACAATTTGTTCGTACGTCCTCAGATGAGGAGACGAACTACCGTGTCCTCGACGGACACGAGAAGCAACTCACGATCTTCTCCTCAGTCCAAGAATTTCTGTCTACAGGCGACTTTGCGGTAGCTAACGAGACGGCCCGTGACGGGTTAGTCGTCTTGACTGCTGACAGTGCCTCAGAAACAGCTACGTCGATAGCTGATCCGGGGCGGTTCGAGGGTCGCCTCGTGGTTTCCGAGTCCGGGCAGATTCACAACTTCTCGGTCACGCTCACGCGAGCCGGTGAGAGAGTATCCTTCAGTTATGAGTTACGACAGGCTGGCGTCGAGAGCGTTCCCAAACCGGACTGGGTGGATGACGTTCCTCCCGGTGCAACGGTGCAGGCTCAGCTCTCGATTGATGTGAAAAACGACTCGTATCTTACTCTCAAACACACCGAGGGCGACGTTGTCCCGAGTGCAACGACGGTTCGAGTCGAGTCCAATGGAACGACCGACACGGTGAGTTTGGACAGTTCACTCACAGCAGGCGATACGCGCTATGTTTACTTTGACGCCTCGGCACAAGAACTTCGGGTGAGTACTGACCGACCCGAGAAGGATATTGTCTCGCCTGTCACCAGTCCGGTGTCAGTCCAGATCACCACCGAGGGAGGGGCTATCCTCCACAGTGGGAGTATGGCCTGGGACTCCACAAGTGCATCCGAAAACGCAGCCGACAGTGAGTCGATGAGAACGGAGAATACAAACGATAACGCGACGGCCAGTCCGTAACGCAAAACCGGTCGAGAGCGCTCACTTTCGACGACCTTGTTGATCGTTGCTCGTCTGTATTGGTAATTCCGTTGCTGATGGAGACAGGATACGCACCCGGAGCATGTATGAGGGATAGTGCTCGGTCAACAGCATAGAATTACTGGGCAAATCGATCTGGAAAGCAAACGGCTGCTTACTTCGCGACGCGACTGTAGGAAGCACCAACGACGACCGCCCCAACCATTAGCGCGCCAATCCACTGGATAACACCGCCATAGAAAAGCAACGGTAGCGCAACGAGCGCAGTGAACACCGCTGAGAAGCGGACGACTTCAGAACCCTCAACGGCGATATAGACCGTGCCAGCAATCACGAGTCCGATTCCGATTGCGGCTAACAGTGTACTAATGCCGAGCGAATCTCGGAACGCGAGACCGATAATAACAGCTACTAGACCGATCAAAACGATACTTGGCTCGGAGAGTATCGGCTTCTTCCAGCCGTCTTGGAGGGCAGCCATAATCTAAATTTCAATATCTATACGTATTAACTCTCTGGTTTTAGTACACACGCGTACTGAGCGACTAACCGGCTCTGATCAACGGATACATACCTCGGACGGAAAAGTGAGGGCATGGGCGTCGATCGCTCCTCCGCTCTGGTTGGGTCTCTGCTGGTCGCCGGCGTCGTATTGATCGCTCTTCCAATCCTCGTTCCGGCGGACGTGCCGGACAATAGAGTCGAATTCTATGTCGAAGCAGATTGGAGTGACCGGGCCGAACAGACAACCTTCGCGTATACGAACTTCAGCGAGGCTGAACGTGACGTTTTCGACGAGGCACGCCAGGCCATCCCAGAAACGATCAACCGGTCGGCTTCGACCGCTCCTACATCGCTGACCCCATCGCCCGACAAAATCGAGCTTTTCAACGTGCGGTACGATGACGAGGTCTATCTCCTCCAGGTCAGATATCTCACTTATAACGCGGATTTCGTGACCCAGCAGCTTCCTCGACTCGGCTTGCTGGGCGGTGGGGTCGTGTGTCTTGTTGGGGCAATCTATTGGCGGTTCGAACGCTGATACTGCTGGCTATACTCCATGATATATTTCGCTACTACGTATGGCAAAGATGTCAATGGCGCTTAGGTCGTGATATGGATTCAGCGTTCGTATCGGGCGCACGGTGAACTGTGATTAGTTCAGCACAGAGAAAAGAATGAGCGCGCTGTGCACCGAGAGGTCGATCAATCGCGGAGTCCCGTGATCTCTTAGATGTCGGGCTGTTGGACGCTCGATCCTCGGAATCTGTCCCGTAAGTCCCGCTTATCTATCCTTTTAGGACTTATAAACTACCTCTTGATGGCAGGTATCCAAGCCGAACCAGTTACTTACCCTGTCAGCCATAACGTCTGGTGTGCCCTCTCCTACGATGTCTGCCGACGGGCCGAAGACGAACGAGTGTCGGCTTCCCGATGACCGGACGCTGGCCTACACGGTCGCTGGCGAGGCGGGTGGTCCGATTGTCGTCGCCCATCACGGCATCCCGGGTTCGCGACTATTCGTTCGGTTGCTCGACGACGCTGCCAGGAATGCAGGGGTTCGGCTGCTCGTTCCCGATAGACCCGGATACGGCCGCTCGGACGTACCACCGGAGGATCGAGGACTAATGGACTGGCGAGGCGACTACGAGGCGTTGCTTGCTCACGAGTCGGTGGAAACCGCGACGGTCTTGGGGTTTTCCGGTGGTGGGCCGTTCGCACTCGCCGCTGCAACCAGCGACCGGACGAGCCGGATCGCACTCGTCAGCGCTACGATCCCTGGGAGCGGCAGTGCGCTCACGACGCTTGCTCGCGTGCCGTTCTTGCTCCGTGGGTTCTTCCGACTCGGGACCTGGCGAGCCCGCCGGTCTGGTCCCGAGGTCGTCACCGACCAACTCACCGATCGTGACCTGTCGTCCGAAACTGTCGAGGCTGTCGCGGCCGACTACCACGAGGCACTCCGACAGAGTGGCCATGCTCCGGTCCGGGAACTGCGATCGTCGGCGACGACACAGACGTTCGATCTGCCCGACACCGCACTCCGTGTCTGGCACGGAACAGCCGACGAGAACGCGCCACTCGACCCGGTTCGGAACCTCGCTACCGAAGTCGGCGGCGAGTGTACGTCAGTTGATGCCGACCACCTCGGGACACTACTGGACTACCGGCGCGACGCCATCGCGTGGCTCTCCCAGGAGTCGTAAGTGAGACTGGCAGACAGCATTGTATGAATCAGGTAGGTCTGAGTCGGCACAGTAATTACTAACTGAATATTGGTATGACGATAGTATCCGTGCTTGATAGAATGGGCATATCGTGCATGCCGTTGCGGTCAGAGCTAGTCGGTCGAATCGGTGAATACAGCGGCAGCAAGTATCATGTACCGTTCAACCGAAGACAGCAGATCCGGCCGTAGGAGATACCGTTGTCACAGCAGATAGCCCAATCGCTACGATAACGAGTCCAATGAGAAGGAAAAGGACGAGCCAGTAGAAGGGGTAGCCTTTTTGCACTGTCAGATACAGCCCAAGTCCGACAAATCCCGGAGCAAGCCCCAACACAAACAAGACGACGATGCCGACGCCCCATGTAAAGTGGTACTCACCAGTCTCGTGATCCTGCTGAAGACCACGGAAGAGAAAATAACTTAACGCTATAACCGCGGCAACGACTCCGAGAATGAGGAGCGGAGTCAGTATTCCGAGATTGATCACCATCTGAGATACTCATGCCTAATATTATACGTCTTTCCACTACGTCTGGATTTGAGACTTACTCTGAAGGTTTAGTGAACAGTTGGTTCAGCACCAACGTGGTGAGAGAAAGTACGGTGCTGTGCTGACCTCAGCCTCTATATCTTTCACAGCCTACTGTAACGATGCCTAAGCTGATGTTTTCACGCCCGGTGGCACCGCAGTCGATCGGGAGTAGCTGTTTCTATGACACGGTACGATCGGCACCCACGACGAAAACAGGCGACAGCCCGCTTCTCGAAATCGCGTTCGAACGCTCGCTCCGTCAATCGCCGGTCGTCAGTTCGCCTGCTCGATCAGCACTTCGGCGGCTTCGAGTTCCTGGCCGGTCAGGGCGTTCAAGTACGCGCCGCCGGCGATCGAGATGTGGTCGTAGTTGTCCTCGCTGAGTCCGTACATCGACAGCGTCCGGGCGGTGTCGCCGCCGCCGACCACCGAGAAGCAGTCGGTGCGACCGATGGCCTCGATGAGTTCGACCGTGCCGTCGGCGAAGCGCTCGTCCTCGAAGACGCCGACTGCGCCCTTCACGAAGACGGCCTCGCTCTCCTCGATGATCGGCACGTACGCCTCGATGGTGTCGTGGCCGATGTCGAGGTAGCCCGTGTCTTTCTCGTCGATGTCCTCAAGGGCGATCTCGGCGCGTTCGCCGTCATCGTCCTCGTAGGCGAAGTCAGTGGGCAGTTCGAACTCGTCGCGACGGTTCGCGACGAGGTCCTCAAGGGTGTCCTTGGTCTCGTCCCACTGGCCGTCCAGCAGGTCCATGTCGCCGACGTCCATGCCGACCGGGTAGCCCTCCGCGCGGAGGAACAGTTCGCCGGGCAGCCCGCCGATGAGGAACGTGTCGATTGCGTCGCCGAGGTTGTTGACGACGCTGATGACGTCCTCGCTTTTGTTGCCGCCAAGGACCATCGTGACCTGGCCCTCGGTCTCGCGGGCGCGTTCGGCGACGCCGGTGTTGTACTCGTACTCGGCTTCCATCACGCGGCCCGCGTAGGCCGGCAGTTCCAGCGCGAACCCGACCGTCGAGGCGTGGGCGCGGTGGGCCGCCGAGTAGGCGTCGTTGACGAAGGCGTCGAAGTACGGCGACAGCGTCTGGACGAAGTCGCTCTTTGCGTGTTCCTCGGGGGCCTTCTCGGGGAGTTCGTCGTCGGCCATTCGGGTGTTCTCGAGCAGGAGGATCTCACCCGCCTCGAGCGCTTCGATTGCGTCGATGGCGTCCTCGCCGTAGATGTCGTCGACGAAGTTGATCGGTTTGCCGACGTATTCTTCGAGAATCTCGGCGTGCTGGTCGAGCGAAACGAAGTCGTCGCGGCCGGGCCGGCCCTGGTGGGCCATCAGGACAACCTTGTTGTCCCGATCGGCGAGTTCGCGGACCGTTTCGGCGTAGCGGTCGAATCGGTGATTGTCCTGGACGACGCCGTCCTCGACCGGCGAGTTGAGGTCGACGCGGACCAGGACGCGCTGTCCATCTGCGAGGTCGTCGAGTGTGTTGAATGCAGCCATGATTGGTGCGTGTTGTATGCTGAAGAAATTGCGGCCCTGTACACGACAGAGGGGTGGATCCGGTGATCAGACGATGTCTTCGGCCAGCCGCATCATCTGGGACGTGTAGCCCATCTCGTTGTCGTACCAGGCGAAGATCTTCGCGAGCTTGCCACCCTGGACCGTCGAGGTCTTGCCCAGGTCGACGACCGAGCCGAACTGCTGGCCCACGATGTCACGCGAGACGATCGGGTCGTCGGTGACGCCCATCGAGCCTTCGAGTTCGCCGGCCGCGTACTCCTCGAAGGCGGCGTTGATCTCATCGACGTCCGGGTTGCCGGGCAGGTCGACGACGATCTCGGTGATCGAACCGCTCGGGACCGGGACGCGGATCGCCATCGCCTCGAACTTGCCTTCGAGTTCGGGCAGGATGTCCGGCGTCGCGGTCGACGCGCCGGTCGTCGTCGGGACGATGTTCTCGGCGGCTGCGCGACCACGCCGGGTCTTGGACTTGGGGCCGTCGACGATGGCCTGGCTGCCCGTGTAGGCGTGGATCGTGGTCATCTCGGCAGCGTCGACGCCGAACTCCTCCAGCAGGACGTGCATCGGCGGCGAGACGCTGTTGGTCGTACAGGAGGCGGCGGAGACGACGTCCTCGCCGTCGTACTCGTCGTCGTTGACGCCGTAGACGAACTGCGGGACGGGCTTGTCGCCCTTCGGCGGGGCGGAGATCAGCGCCTTCTCCGCGCCGGCGTCGAGGTGGGCACTGGCCTCGTCCTTCGTTCGGAAGATACCCGTCGACTCGATCGCGACGTCAACATCGAGGTCGTCCCAGGGGAGTTCCTCGGGGTTCTGGATGTTGAGTAGATCGATATCGTTGCCGTCGACGACCAGCGAGTCCCCCTCGAGGGAGACATCGTAGGGGAGAGTTCCCAACGCGCTGTCGTATTTCGTGAGATACTCCATCTTCTCGAAGTCCATTACGTCGTTGATCCCGACGATCTGGACGTCGTCGTTCTCCAGGGCTGCACGAAGGGTACAACGGCCGATTCGACCGTAACCGTTGATCCCGATGCGGACCGGATCGCTTGCACTCATAGTTATCTAACTCCAATCGAAAGATGGGTCAGTATTGAGTAAATGTTTTTCGATATACGGCTGTGAAGGACGAGACTCTCACGATTGTGTGGCGTGAAGGATGTATATATCACTATATTCGTGAACAAATCTACGAACGTGCAATCGGCCTCACGGGGAAAGAGCCCGGCCGATATTTCGGCTGTCAGAAGGCTTTTGACACGCTCTCTCCTATCTATCGGTATGCGACGAGACGATCGTGACGACCCGTTTGACGATTTCTTCGCAGAGCTAGAGCGGATGATGAACGACATGATGAGCGGCGAGTTCGACATGCACGTCGAACGGCGTGACCCTGAGGCACCCGGCCAGTCGACCGGGATTCACTTCGACGTCTACGAGGAAGACGACCAGCTCCGCGTCGTCGCGGACCTCCCCGGCGTCGAAAAGGACGCGATCGATCTCAAGTGCGACGGCGAACAACTCACCATCGACGCGGCCGGCACCCAGCGTGAGTACCACGATCGGGTCGACCTGCCCGCGCGCGTCGACGAACACACCGCCGACGCCAGCTACAACAACGGCATTCTCGAGGTCAGCTTCGAGACCAGCGGCCACTCGGCCGACATCGACCTCTCGTAGGGATTCCGGTCGGAACGTCTCGTTCTCGGACGGCAGTCGCGGTCCGCGTTCGCTACTCGCTTCGAAAATAGGGGCAAGTCGATCACTCGCGCCACTCGTAGCCACAGGAACTGCACTCGTAGTACCGCCAGTCCGTGCCGCCGGGCACCGCCTGCTGATCGACTTTCGTCCGATCTTCGCTCCCACACGCCGGGCACCGATGTAGCTGTAAGGCTGACATGGTACCTGACGTATTGTACCTGTTTAATAATAGTATTTTTGTATGGATACATTACCTGTTGTTTATAATAGAGTTATACCCCGAGTTATTACCGTTCCATCGTGATGTGGTTGGTAATACCAAGCATAGATATTCGATAATAACCATAATTTTTCAATCATTATTTGGCTGCGGCCTCACACTGTCGTGGATCACTGCCGTCCGTCGGTTCGAGCGGTTCGTCGAATCGTCGTGGCGAGGCGCTCCCAAAACCCCTCGGCGTAGTGCTCGGCATCGATCGTCGGCCGCGCGTTGGTTTCAGTTACCAGGGTGCGATCCTCCGTCACCAGTAGATCGACCCCGAGCAGCGGAATGTCCAGGACAGTAGCGACACGTTCGGCCACCGCTTTGCGTTCGTCGGACAGGTCGACCCGCGTGGGCGTCGCGCCGTGATGGACGTTGTGTTTCCAGTGGTGCCGCCCCGCCGTCTCCGGCATGCGCCGTTCGACCGCGCCGACGTACTCGCCATCCAGAACCATCACGCGATAATCGCGGGCGTCCGGGACGTACTCCTGGAGGAGAAACGACTGGTCACCCGTCGCGCGATAGTCGTGCACCAGATCGAGGTAGTCGGCGATCCCCAGAAACGAGTCGAGATCATGCGCGAGGGTAACTCCGGTACCGCGAGACGTGGAATTCGGCTTGACGACGACCGGTGGATCGAAGCGCTCGAACGCCGCGACGAGCTCCGCCCGGTCGACCGGGTCCGAGATCAGCACCGTCTCGGGAACCGGGATCCCGGCGTCGGCCAGTCGTTGCAGCGTCCCGGCCTTGTTTCGGGATCGAAGGACCGCTTCCCGATCGTTGAGCCACGGGACCGACAGCGCCGCGGCGGCCACACCGCCTTCCATGAGTCGCGACGGGAAGACGTAGCCGACGTCGACATCGGGGAACGGATCCTCGCCGAGTGGGATCGTCCGCTCGCTCGTCGGGAGGGCGATGACTTCGATCCCATGTGCGTCGAGTGATCCCCGGAGTCGTTCGTAGGATTCGGCCTGGGTCGCGACCGCGAGCCGGAGCATACGCTCTCTGGGGAGTGCAATCCGGAAAACTGTTCGGTCCGGCCTCAGGCGATCAGCAGCTCTTCGCCGCGCTCGACCTTGATCCGGCAGGGCGGCGTGATCTTGTTGTATGCACGTCGGAAGGCTTCCTTGACAGCCTCGGCCTGCTCGACGTCACAGTAGGCAGTGAACAGTCGTTCGCCGGCCTGGACGCGGGCGGCCGTCCCGACGATCTTGCCGAAGGACTGGCGCATCCCGTCGGACACACGGTCGGCCCCCGCACCGGTCGCCTGTTTGTTCTCCCGGATGACCTGGTGGGGGAACTTCCGCAGCGTCATCGTGTAGTTGCCCTCGCCGAGCTCCTTGATCAGGTGTCGGTTCGCCGAGAGCCGGGAGGCCTCCAGCGAGCCGTGCCGAAGCTGGACGGTCTCCTCGACGACCAGTGAGATCTGGACAGGATAGTCCTCGGGGTCGGCGTTCGTGTCGCCCATCTGGTGCTGTGCGATCTTCGAGCCGGGGATGCCGGTGATATATTCGCGCCGGGTATACGACGGCTTGTCGATGTCACGGTACATCGACGCAGGTTTCTCGGACATGAGTTCTCTTGGCCGAAGAGAGGGAAAGCGTTCAAATAAGGGCTTCGAAGCCCGGCGGGGAGACGTCGGCGTCTCACAACACAGCGGTAACATCGACGTCACTGCGACGTTTTTCTGTACCGCCCCCGTATCGGTGGCTACGATGAATATGCTCGTCGACGGGGAGTGGCGCACCGACGCCTACCAGACAACCAACGAGGATGGCGCGTTCGAACGCGGGACGACTTCCTTTCGGGATCGCATCGAGGACGATCCGGACGCGCGCTTCCAGCCCGAGGCCGGCCGGTATCACCTCTACGTTTGCCGGGCCTGTCCCTGGGCCCACCGGACGCTCGTCACACGGAAGCTCAAGGGGCTTGAAGACGCGATCACGGTCGACTACGTCGACCCCTACCGCGGCGAGGACGGCTGGCAGTTCACCCCCGAGAAGGACGGCTGTACGCCGGACACGGTCAACGGGAGCGACTACCTCCGGGAGGTCTACGTCGAGGCCGACCCCGACATGACCGGCCGGGTGACTGTCCCAGTTCTCTGGGACAAACAGGAGGAAACGATCGTCAACAACGAATCCGCCGAGATCATGCGGATGCTCGACACGGAGTTCGACGATGTCGCCGAGCACGATGTCAATCTCTATCCCGAGGGCTACCAGGAGGACATCGACGAAATCATCGAGGCCATCTACGAGCCGATCAACAACGGCGTCTACAAGGCTGGATTCGCCGACTCCCAGGCGGCCTACGACGAGGCAGTCGAGGAGCTGTTCGACGCCCTCGATCACTGGGACTCGGTGCTCGAAGATCAACGCTACCTCGCCGGCGATCGGCTGACCGAAGCCGACATCGCGATGTTCACCACGCTCGTCCGGTTCGACGAGGTCTATCACACGCACTTCATGTGTAACCACAAGCTGATCGCCGAATACGACAACCTCTGGCCGTACCTACGCGATGTTTATGGGACGGATGGCGTCGCCGAGACAGTGGACATCGACCACATCAAAGAGCACTACTACACGACCCACCCGGACGTCAGCCCCAAACGGATCGTGCCCAAAGGACCCGCTCCCGACTTTAAGGCACCCCACGATCGGGACGAACTTCCCGGCGGGCCGCCCGCTGATCTGGTCTGAGCGACCCACGACCCAGAAACAGCATTATTTTACAAGAACGTCCATGGTTCTGGACGGATGCTGATTTCCTGCCGTGAATCGTTGACAACGGGACACCGTATATAAACGAATGGTGCGAACATCTTCGACCGCGTTCCCGGACAGCGGGGAGTTACTGGACCGTGTTTATACGAGGGACTGCCAGTTGTTCGTGTATGATGGACTGCCTGCAGTGCGAGCAGACGTTAGACGGCGGGTGTACGACCGCCGGCGTCTGTGGCAAGGACCCGAATCTGGACAGTTTACAGGAGACGATGATCCTGGGGGCGAAAGGCGTCTCCGCGTACGCCCACCACGCCCGCGAGATGGGATACGTCGACGAGAGCGTCGACGCGACCGTCCACGAGACGTTGTTCCACACACTGACAAACGTCAACTTCGACATGGACGAGACCATCGGCCAGGCCCTGGACCTGGGGTCGGCCGCCATCGACGCGATGGAGTTGCTCGACGACGCCCACACCGAAACGCTCGGCACCCCCGAACCCGCCGAAGTGCCCGAGAACCAGGTTGAGGGCAAGTCGATCGTCGTCACCGGTCACGACCTCTACGCCCTGAAGGAGCTGCTCGAACAGTCCGAAGGCGAAGGCGTCAACGTCTACACCCACTCGGAGATGCTGCCCGGCCACGGCTACCCCGAACTTGCGAAGTACGACCACCTCAAGGGCAACGTTGGGGAAGCGTGGTTCGACCAGCAGGACCTCTTCCGTGAGTTCCCCGGGGCGATCGTCGGGACCTCGAACTGCCTGATGCCGCCGTCCGGCAGTTACGCCGATCGGTTCTACACGACGACAGTCGCGGGCCTGGAGGAGGCAACCCACCTCGAAGACGGCGACTTCTCGCCGGTCATCGAACACGCCAAGGAACTCCCCGAACCGGACGCTGGGGAGTGGAACAGCGACGAAACCCTCTCGACGGGCTTCTACCACGAGACCGTCCTCGACATGGCCCCCCAGATCGTCGAGGCCGTCGAGGAAGGCAAGCTCCGGCACTTCTTCGTCATCGCAGGGTGTGACGCGCCGACCGACGGCCGTGAGTACTACCGCGAACTCGCAAAGAGCGTGCCCGACGACTGCGTCGTACTCACCACCGGGTGTGGCAAGTTCCGGTTCAACGATCTGGAATACGGCACGGTGCCCGGCACGGAGATCCCCCGCTTCATCGATCTGGGGCAGTGTAACAACTCCATCTCGACGGTCAAGATCGCGGCAGCGCTGGCGGAGGCCTTCGACTGTAGCGTCAACGATCTGCCCGTCAGCATCGTCCTCTCGTGGTTCGAGCAGAAAGCCGTCGCGGTCCTGCTCGGGCTGTTCGACCTGGGCATTCAGAATGTGCGCATCGGCCCGACGATCCCGGAATGGCTGACGCCGGATGTCGTCGAGATTCTCAACGACGAGTTCGGGCTTCAGGCGGTCGGCGATCCCGAAGAGGACCTCGCCGAGATGCTCGGCGAACCAGTCTAACTTCTTCTGTTCGTCGGGAACGTACGGTTAACACTCGAAGGAGAGCGGCCCAGGGGCGGAAAGCAACGGAAAGGAGAGCAGCGAAGCGAGTATCACAGGCGGGGCGGTTTCGACGAAGTATCGAGCGGTTCGCGGCGTTGGACTGTTTTCTCGGAAATCACCCGATGACCGAGGACAGCTGTTCGCGCCACTCGTTGAGTTCCTCGATCTCGCTTTCGACGCTGTCGAGTCGATCGGCCAGGTCGCCGTCCTCACCGAGTTGGTCTGACATCGCTTCGACCTCCTCGCGCAACCCATCGACCTCCTCGTCGAGGCTGTCGACCGTCTCGTCGATGGAGTCGACCTCCTCGTCGAGTTCCGAAACGGTTTCGGCGTTCGAGGAAGCCGTCTGTTCGACCGAGTCGACGTCACCGGACATCGAATTGAGTTCGTTGCGCACGCCGTCGAGTTCGCCCTGGAACTCCTCGAGTCGGCCCTGGAACTCCTCGATGAGTTCCTCGCCCTGGCCGTTCTCCTCCAAGAACTCCTCGAGAGCGGTCGTATAGGCCGCCAGATCACTCATCTCGCTTTGGAGGTGCTGAATTCTGGCATCGACGGCACTTCCGTCGGTATCGCCACCGCCTCCGCCGAGATCGAGCTCCTGTTTGAGAACCCTGAGCGCCGCGTCATCGACAGCATCCTGGCGGATTTCCGCGGCGAGCGTCTTGGCGACCGATCCGGGCTGGACCTGGCCGACCTCATCGTCGCCGCCCTCGCCGTCAGTCGAGTCCGCATCGGCCGTCTCGCCGGAGTCGTTCGGATCGGCGAGGTTGAGCGTCTCGATCTCCTCGTCGTCGGTCTCTTCGAGGCCCGGGACGCTCTCGCTGTCGCCGGCGATGACGTCACGAACAACGTCGGTACTGGCGTCGTCGACCAGATCACCCTCGTCCTCGAGGGGCGGATCGACGGATTCGATCTCCGGTTCGGTGAGGAACTTCTCGACGTCGTCGGTCCCTGTCGCGCGAATCCCGTACACGGTCGTGTACTCCGAGTCGGTGTCGATCTCCCGTTCGAAGGTGATCTCGTCGTCGTCGATCGTCCAGTATTCGCTCCCGTACTCGGGGTGGAACCCGAGGTCCTCGACGGCCACGTCTTCCGGCACGTCGTCCCGCAGCCGCACCGTGACGGGCTCGATTCGTTGAGACTGGATCCGAAACGCGATCGCCGGCACCGGGAACTCGTCGGCTTCGAACTGTTTGACCACGGTGACCCCCTCGTCCGACACCGTCACCGCCTCGTACGCCTGCGTGTTGCTCATACCCATATGTGGGTTAACCAACCGTATTAAAGTTACTTCCGGCTCGGGAATACCTATCCTTCATATTACAGATCGATCCGATCACCGATCTCGACGATATCCAGCCGTTTCGGGTAGGGAAACGACCGGACGTGATCGTACAGCGCCGTTGGATCTGCCGTCATCCCCTTCCACATGTCCCAGTGAGTTGGCAACAGCGCGTCAAGCTGGAGTTCGTTGGCCGCTTCGACGATCATGTTCTCGTCGTTATACCATCGCGTGCGCACGGGCTCCTCGCCGATCGCGTCGGGCACCATCCCGACGCTGCCAAACGCCAGCACGCCCAGGTCGATGTCGAACCGCCCGCCGACCGACTCGAAGGCACCCGGGCGAGCGTCCCCGCCATGGAAGAACGTCCCCGCCTCGTGTTGGATGACATAGGAAACGGGTTCCTCGGCGTCCGGATCGTTCGCGTCCGCGACGTGGATGGTAAACTCACCAACCTCGATTTCGTCCCCGATCGACACCGAGGACAACTGGTCGTCGGCCACGTCCCACTCGTCGGTCCATCCCTCCGCGTCCGTCACAGCGAGACTCGCATCGGGCGCGAAGAACTCCGCCCCTGTCTCGGCGAGAATCGGGGCTTGACTCCGGCCGTGAACGTGATCGACGTGGTCGTGCGTTGCCAGAACCGCATCGGCCGCGCGGACGTCCCGCGGATCAAACGGGACCGGAATCATCCGCACCGTCCGGGGTGGATCGCCCGTCCCGAGGTACGGGTCGATGAAGATCGTCGTCCCGCCGGCACCCTTCAGAACGAAGCCATTGCAACCCAGATACCAGATCGCGACGCCGTCCGGAGTCGTACTTTCGATGGCAGCCGGCAGCCACTCGCCCCAGTCTGAGGTGACCATACCTGAATTTCCGGGGCCACCCGAGTAAGCGTTTGTGGAGCGAGCCGCTCGCGGTTATCGCTCGTCGAGCGGCACCCACCCGCGGTCGTGCTCGCCGACGAATTCGCTCCGCGGGCGGATCAGCCGGTTGTCCTCGAGTTGTTCGAGACAGTGCGCGCTCCAGCCGGCGACCCGTGAGATCGCGAAGGTGGGCGTGAACAGTTCCGGCGGAATCCCGACACCGTGGAGCAGGACGGCGGTGTAGAACTCGACGTTCGTCTCCAGGTCGAGATCGGGGCGGTGCTCGGCCAGGAGGTCGGTCGCGACGTCCTCGATTTCCTTGGCCGCGGCGAAGAAGTCTTCCTCGCCCTCGTAAAATGACGCGGCGGCGTCCTCTAAGACTGCCGCACGCGGGTCGCGCGCGCCGTACACCCGGTGGCCAAAGCCCATCAGTCGTTCCCCGGCTTCGAGCCGCGCCCCGAGTTCGCCGCGGACATCCTCGCTCTCCTCCAGCGATTCGAGCATCTCCAGAACCAGGTCCGGCGCGCCGCCGTGGAGGTCCCCCCGCAGCGCACCGATCGCCCCGGTGATCGCCGAGACCAGCTCGGACTCCGTCGAGACGATCGTTCGCGCGGTGAACGTCGAAGCGTTGAGCCCGTGGTCGACGACGGTAGAGAGGTACGTCTCCAGGCCCGCGACCTGGGCATCGGTCGGCTCCTCGCCGGTCAGCATGTAGAGGTAGTTGGCGGCGTGGCCGAGATCGAGCCGCGGTTCGAGCGGTTCCTGGCCCTGGAGCACGCGCCAGTAGGTCGCCGTGATCGTCGGCAGCCGGGCGATCAACCGGAGGGCGTCGGCCTCGGGATCGTTCGGCTCGACCGCCGTGGCTGTCGCCGCGCCCATCCGGAGGGCGGCCATCGGTCCGGCCCCGCGCTGGGCGGCCGCGACGACGGCATCGTGGCAGGGTTCCGGCAGCGTCCGGTACGAACACAGCCGATCCTCGAAGGATTGCAGTTCCTCGGCGTCCGGCAGGCGATCGTGCAACAGCAGATAGACTGTCTCGGGGTAGGACGCGTTCGCCGCCAAGTCTGCGACCGGGTACCCCGCGATCCACAGCTGGCCGGCCTCGCCGTCGATGTCGCTCAGCCGCGTCTCGGTGACCGTCACGTCCGCCAGTCCGCGGTGTATCTCCTCGTCACTCATTGCCCGGCACTACTGGCTCGGGGGGTAAAACTGTAGGCGACTCGCGGTTGCCCCCAGCGGAGTTGGCTTCGAAGACGGACCAATCATAGCAAGGATTATCGCCCCCGCGGTCCGGAAACCGTGTATGCCCGATTTCTCTCATCGCGTCGAGCAGGTTTCGATTTCAGGTATCCGCGAAGTCTTCGAGGCAGCCAGCGAGGACGCGATCAACCTCGGGCTCGGTCAGCCGGACTTCCCAGCGCCGGAACACGCCCGCGAGGCAGCCGTCGAAGCCATCCGCGCCGGTGACGCTGACGGCTATACATCCAACAAGGGCACGCTGGAACTTCGGGAGGCCATCGCCGCAAAACACGCCCGAGACAACGACCTCGACGTCGATCCCGCGAACGTCATCGCCACCTCGGGCGGCAGCGAAGCCCTCCACATCGCGCTGGAAGCCCACGTAGATGCCGACGAGGAAGTCATCTATCCCGATCCGGGCTTTGTCTCCTACGAGGCACTGACCCACCTCGCCGGGGGAACGCCCAGACCAGTCGAACTGCGCGACGATCTGACGCTCGACCCCGCCGACGTCGAGGCAGCGATCACCGACGACACGGCCGCCTTTGTGGTCAACAGCCCCGCCAATCCGACCGGCGCGGTCCAGTCCACCGAGGACATGCGCGAGTTCGCCCGGATCGCCGACGAACACGACGTGCTCTGTATCTCCGACGAGGTCTACGAACATATCGTCTTCGAGGGCGAGCACCGATCGCCGGCCGAGTTCGCCGAGAGCGACAACGTCGTCGTGATCAACGCCGCCTCGAAGGCCTACTCGATGACGGGCTGGCGACTCGGGTGGGTCACGGGTAGCGACGAGCGCATCGAGCGCATGCTCCGGGTCCATCAGTACGGCCAGGCGTGTGCGAGCGCCCCGGCTCAGTACGCCGCCGAAGCGGCCCTCTCTGGCCCACAAGACCGGGTCACGGAGATGGTCGACGCCTTCGAGGAACGGCGAAACGTCCTGCTCGATGGCCTCGAAGACATGGGACTCCAGACACCGACGCCAAAGGGTGCGTTCTACGCGATGCCGGAAGTTCCCGAGGGGTGGGTCGAGGAAGTGATCGACCGCGGCGTCGTCGTCGTGCCCGGAGCGGCCTTCGGCGATGGCGGCGAGGGATACGCGCGCATCTCCTACGCGACCGACATGGAACAGCTCAAAGAAGCGATCGACGTGATGAGTGCGGCGACGGTAGCCGTTCGGTAGTCTGGAGACGTAACGACCCTCCAGTGACGCTTCTGGGACGCGATCCGGAACGGGACGTTGAGAGGCGTCAACGCGGCCGTCCCGACGGATCGACACACAGTTCGCTCCGACCGTGACCCACAAGTAGGCAACCCACCTAGACAATTACGTACAATCATGGGACGTGCTCACAGCCGGCGAGTGCCCGGGTGCTGTTTCGCCACGACGTCAATACTGCCAGGTGCGGAGACCATGGCAGGACGGAATCAACACACACCCAGTTCGGACGCGGCCGGAGACGGCCCTGCAGCCAGAACCGCCGATCCCGATCAATGACTGATATCGAATCGACTCCGACCGAGACACAGCGGGACCTTGAGGTCGACGACGTCGGCGAGATCGCCGACGACGTCATCGAAAACGTCGAACGCGTCATCGTGGGGCATCCAGATGCCATCGAGCATATTCTCACTGCGCTGTTCGCTCGCGGACATATCTTGCTCGAGGACGTCCCCGGCGTCGGCAAGACGATGCTGTCGCGTGCGATCGCGGCGTCGTTCGACTGCTCGTTCAAGCGCGTCCAGTTCACCCCGGACTTGCTCCCATCGGACGTGACGGGGGCAAACGTCTACAACCAGAAGACCCAGACCTTCGAGTTCCGGTCCGGGCCGATCTTTGCCAACGTTGTCCTGGGTGACGAGATCAATCGCGCACCTCCGAAGACCCAGAGCGCACTCCTTGAAGCCATGGAGGAGGGCCAGGTGACCATCGACGGCGAGACCCATTCCGTCCCCGATCCGTTCGCCGTCATCGCCACCCAGAACACGGTCGAACGCGACCGGACCTACGACCTGCCGATGGCCGAGCTCGATCGGTTCATGAAGAAGCTTGAACTGGGCTACCCGACTGCCGGCGACGAGTCCGAGATGCTCGAAAACGTCGTCGGCACCCACCCGATCGAGGCTGTCGAGCCCGTTGCGTCACTCGCTGACCTCGAAGACATCCGGGTAGTGACTGCGGACGTCACCGTCGAAGAGCCGGTTCGGACCTACGTCACGCGGTTGGCCCGCTTCACACGCAATCACGCCGAACTCGGGGCGAGTCCGCGTGCCTCGGTACTGTTGCTCCGGGCAGCCCAAGGACGGGCTGTGTTGAACGGCCGGGACTACGTCGTTCCGGATGACGTCCAGACCGAGGCGACAGTCGTATTGCCACACCGGATCCGAAGCGGAGCGGCCGAGAGAACTGCGGCGGATCTGGTCGCGGACGCACTCGAGAACGTCCCCGTCGAGTGAGATGAAGTTGACAACGCGCGGTCGAATGGCGGCTGGCACCGTCGTCGCGGCCATCGTCATGGCGTGGCTGTTCGGTGCTCGATCGTTGAACGCCGTGGCCGTCACGGCGCTAGTCGCTGTCATCGCCGCGGTCGCCCAGGTCCGACTGGCCGATCGCCCATCCGCAGAGCACTCGAACCCACCGGCTGGCTTCCCGGGTGATACTCGTGACGTCACCGTGTCGATAACCGGGACGCAGGGGACGATCATCGAGGCCAACGACCCGCTGGATTCAGGTCTCTCGAGTGCTGGAAACACGTTTTCGGCAAGCATTCCGTCGACGGTCACCTACGAGGTGACGTTGGCCGAGCGTGGAGTGCAGTCGATCGGTCCACTTTCGGTTCACCTCCGGGACGTGTTCGGACTGGTCACCCAGGAACTCGAGATCGGTGATTCGACGAGGGTTATCGTCTATCCGGAGATATACGATGTCACTGGCTCGACTATCCTCACGGCCGAACTGCAACGCAATCGCCAACCGGAACGCCAGGAGATCGACCAGTTGCGCGAGTACGTCCCTGGCGACCCGTTACGCGACATCGACTGGAAGTCCTCCGCGAAGCGTCTCCCCGACCTCGTCGTCAAAGAGTTCATCGGCCGGGAAACCACGGGAACGATCAAAATCGCCGTCAGCACCGACCGTGACACCGTCGAAGCGGCGACCAGTGCAGTCGGCAGCGTCGGCCTGTTTTTCGCCAGAGCTGGACTCGAGGTGGGCGTGACCCTGCCTGACGGGGAACTCGACCCAGCACTGGGAGAGACCCACCAGGATGAACTGTTGCTATTGCTGGCCGAAACGGGGCCAGGCACGATCGGGGAGCACGACTGGGCAGCGGCCGACGTTCGCATGGTCGGCGAAGACGGATCGGTCACCGTTGACGTCAACGGCCGGGTGACGACCTTCGAAGACATGCGCGGAGCGGACGACAGCGACCAATCACCCTCCGACCACGAGGGAACCGAGACCGCAGCGGTGACAGCCACATGAATATCACTGACCGCAACCCGGACATCGGCTTGTTCCGGGTGCTCGCGCTCGGGGGGGCACTCCTGGTGATCGGCTCGTTCGTCGGCGTCGTCCACGACATCGTCGACGTGATCAGCGATCCGACTGCGCTACAGTTCGTGGTGGTACTGACGTTCGTCGGTTCGACGATCGCCGCACGATACCTCACCGTTCGGAACGCGATCATCGTCGCATTCGTGTTGCTGTCTGGCGGTCTCGGGTGGTACCTCATGGGACTCTCCGGGGCGTCGCTGTGGCCATGGCCACACATCAGGTACACGCTCGCGCTCATGACCGGCAACTCGATCCTCGGGATCGTCAATCTGGAAGCGTGGGTGATGGCCGTGACGCCAGCCCCGATATTTCTGACGTGGTATCTCGCCATCCGGCGCTGTCACGTCGCGGGCGCCATCGTCGGCGGGGCAACGATGTTGTTTTTCGTCCTCACGGGCGACGCGGGGGCAGATCTGACACTGCTTGGCGTCGTGGGCGTCGTCTCGCTCGTTGGCGCGGGCGAACTTGATCGGCTGGATGCCCCTATCAGCGAAGCGGACGTCGTCGCGACAGTCGTCGCCGTCGCCATCGTCGTCTCCGCGACGATCACCATCGTTCCCGCCGGTGCCGTCTTCGCGTTCTCGCCGGACAGCGGACTCAGCGGCTCGGCCGCGGGCGGTTCCGGCGGCGGCAGTTCCGCCGACACCCTCGAAGGCAGTCTCATCAGTTCGTCCGAAGAGCTGTCGATCCAGGGGAGCCTGGACCTGACGTCCAAACTCAGGTACGCCGTCAGAAGCGACGAGGAAACGTACTGGCGAGTCGGTGCCTACGACCTCTACACCGGTGACGGCTGGGTCAGGCGTGGTGAAACCGGTCCGGTCGACCGACGGCTCGGCTCGCCGCCGGGACGGTCCCGGACTGTCGAACAGACCTACCGGGCGATCACCAAGATCGGGACGATGCCGGCCGTCTGGCGGCCGAGCGATATCGCGGGACCGGCAGCCGATCTCGCCCGTGGCACCCGGCTGGGTGGCCTGCGACCCAGTCAGATGCTCGCCGCCAACGACACGTATCGAGTGACCAGCGAAATGCCGATTGCTGCGGGGGCGGACCTCCGGGAAGCGGGGACAGCGTATCCCGATTCCATCGCGAGCCAGTACCTCCAGCTACCCGACAGTACGCCGGATCGAATCGGTGAGCGAACACAACGCCTGACATCGAACGCCGACAATCCCTACGATACGGCCCGTGTCATTGAACGGTGGCTGGAAACCAACCGTGAGTACTCACTCGACGTCTCGAAGCCGTCCGGGTCGATCGCCGACTCGTTCCTCTTCGAGATGGAACGGGGGTACTGTACGTATTACGCGACGACGATGACCACCATGCTCAGAACGCAGGGCATTCCCGCACGGTTCGTGGTCGGGTACACGTCGGGCCAGCGCGTGGCCGAAGACGAATGGGTCGTCCGCGGCCACAACTCCCACGCCTGGGTCGAAGTGTACTTCCCCGAGGTCGGGTGGATCCGGTTCGATCCGACACCGGCCGGCCCGCGGGAATCGACTGCCCAGCAAGATCTCGACGCAGCTCGTGAAGCCAACGAGTCTAACGTCGACACCAACCGAAGCCAGGGCGGCGAGTGGACGCCCACACCGACCGAAACAGAAACCCAGAGCGGGGACAGTCAACAACAAACCTTCGACGAGAGCGACATCTCGATCCCCGAATACTACGCTCCGGACGAGGTAGAACTCAACGGAAGCAACGTCTCCAGTGGCACAGTCACCGAGTTCGCTCGTCCCGGGAACGCACCGGGCTTTGGCACTGCCAACGACAGCCAGGATCGCGAAGACGACTCGGGGCTGCCGATTCCAAGTGTCGAACAGTTCACACTCGGCGCACTCGCGATGCTCGGGTTCGCCGGCGTCGCCCGACGAACCGGGCTGACCCGCCGAACCTATCGGGCAGTCTGGCTCCGATGGCAACCCCGCGAGGATCCCGCGACGGACATCGAACGCGCCTTCGAGCGGCTGGAATGGCTCCTCGAACGGCGTCACCGCAACCGCCAGCCCGGCGAAACCGTTCGGGACTACTTCGAGGCGGTAGACGCCGACGAGCGCGCCTGGCGCGTCGCAACGATCCGGGAACGCTCGCGGTACGCCGGCACCGTCGACCGCGAGGCGGCCGACGAGGCGATCGAACTGGTCGACGAGCTCGTCGGCGAATCGTGATTGAATGTCCGGTCAGTCGCGGTTTCACGCCGAATGGCGTGGTAAATCCCGACAGTGTTTTGTACCAAGATTCCCAACAGCAGATTGTAATGTCGGAAGTCTGCTCGACGTGCGGGTTGCCTGAGGAGCTCTGCGTCTGTGAAGACGTCGCCAAAGAATCCCAGGAAATCAACATCCGCATCGACGAGCGCCGTTACGGGAAAGAGGTAACGATCATCGAAGGGTTCGATCCGAAAGACGTCGACATGGACAGCCTGTCTTCGGACCTCAAATCGAAGTTTGCGTGTGGGGGGACCGTCGAAGACGGCCAGATCGAGCTCCAAGGCAACCACACCGGCCGCGTCGAGGATTTCCTCCGTGATAAGGGCTTCAACGTCGCGTAGCTGATCCTCGGTTCTACCGCGTTTCGCCGGTGACCAGTCGTATCTTTCTTCTCGGATAACACGTGACGGGGCAACTCAACTCCGCAGACCCGTGGCCGAACCCACAGTCGGCCGCGTGAGGAGTATGTTTATGACGATTGCGGACATACGCTGACAGTAACGGACACCACATGCCGATTCAACTCGATCCGGACGACGATACAGAGACACCACGGGTCAAGCCGGGGACGAACGCACAGGCACTCCTGGCCGCCCTTCTCGATCACCCGGACATGGGATTCACCCCGAAGGAACTCTCGGAACTCACGGACGTCCCACACACAAGCGTCCACAAGACACTTTCGCGGATGCGAGAACGTGGACTCGTCCGGAAGATCGACTCATACTGGGCGGTCGCCGACGACGTGGCAGCTTCGGAAGTTGCCTCCGCCGTTAGTCTCCAGAGTATTCAGGAAACGTACGGCGACGACGCCTACGGTGACGATGAATGGGTAGCGGACGCCCCCGATCTCGGGGACAACGCGTAGCAATGGCCTACGCCCAGGGAAGCGTGGTCATCGCACCGGCAACGTTCAAACGCGGACAACGACCGTATCTCGTCGTCTCGAACGCCAATCGACCGTTCTTCGGCGACCGATACACTGTGGCTGTTATCACGTCGACTGAACGCGATGACGCAGTCCCGATTGCGGAACGCTCGCTGACGGAGGGCGAACTCAAGACCTATCCGAGTTACGTCAGTCCGTGGTCGTTACACGTCTTCCCGGAGCAAGACATCGTCAAACGCGTTGCGCAGGTCGATACGGGGACAATGCGAACGGTGGCGGACCAAATTCAGGCGTTCACTCGGGTACTGTGAATTCAGACAGCTCTCAGTACCATCACTTCTGAGACAGCCAGCCAGATGTCCGCCGAACGCAAGGAGACGAACGTCGAGCAGCGCTTGCATCATTCGGAGTTCGAATCCGATGGCAAATCCTCGCTCACGTTCGGATTTGCGTGGTTCAATTTCCTTGTACCGCATACACGGCCCTCACGAATTATTCGGGCCGAGAGATGCACCGAAAGACTCGTTTCACTCGTCTTTCGAGCCTTGCCTCACTTCGTTCGGCAAGACGCCGGCCGGGAGTTCGCCGAGCATGGCGAGGCGAACGTCGAAAGACGAACGACGTGAGTCTATCGGGAGTGAGCGGATTCCCCGAATCCGCGAACGCCGAACGACGCTCGTGTCGTTCGGAAATTGAACCCGATGCCAGACGTGCTCGCTCCGCTGCGCGCGTCTGCCGTGATTCAATTCCCGCTGGCGACTTCGCTCCTCACGTCCGTTCGTCGCAGAAGTGCGCCGGCCGGGAATTGAACCCGGGTCGAGAGCTTGGAAGGCTCTTGTCATACCACTAGACCACCGGCGCTCGTTCACTGCGTTCACTCGCGCCGAGCATCGACGGACTCCGTCCGTCTCAACACCGGCGCGCATCACTCGTTTCACTCGTTCGCGCGCCGAGCCTTGCCTCACTTCGTTCGGCAAGACACCGGCGCTCGACTGCAACGGGACGGGCACACTTCGGCCCGTGTCGAACCCGCGTTCGCATCCGGACGTTATCCAGCCCTCGTTAAGGGTGTTTCCTTTCAGCGCGACGCCGGGCTGACGGTCCCATAGCAATTCCCGTTGGAGAGCTCGAACGCGTCCATCGTGAGCGCACTCGACCCGATGTCTGCCCGGAACTCCGCGGGCGCGTAGATGTGATAGAATCGCGGGACGGTCTCGCCACCGGGCAGCGTCCACTCGACGGTGGTGTCAAAGCCCATCTCGGCATCTGGCGGTGCGTCGAAATTGTCGTGGGTGATGCTCCAGGCGCTGACGAACGCTTCCCCGTCGGGATCGAGCACCCGCGCGAGTTCGTCCAGGCTTTCGATCCGTGTTTCTCGGGACGGCAGGTGATGCAACGTCGCGATGTAGAGAGCCAGATCGACGCGATCGGTCGCGATCGGCAAGGTTGACGCGTCACCGAGCACGAGGTGGCTATCCGGCACGCGATCGGTCGCAGCATCGAGCAGGGATCGACTCGCGTCGACACCGACCACTCGACCGGCGCGCTGCTTTAGGATCTCGACGTGGCGGCCGTTGCCACAGCCAATGTCCAGCGCCAGATCAACCGCCGGGGCGTCGGCGACGAACGCCTCGACTTCCGGCCACGGGTTCACCCGGGTCTTCGAGAAGTGCGTGCCGATGCGGTCGTACGTTTCACGCACGTCCGCGCGGGAGCGATCCATTTCGATCCTCGATCAGTCGTACTTCTCAGGGTAGGCCTCGGCCAGTAGCTCCGGCTGAGATTCGAGACGTTCCCGAATCGGATCGACAATTTCGCCGATGTACTCGCCGGCGGCGTTCTTGAGATCCTGGGGGTGGAGTTCCTCGCTGACGAAGTCGTCTTCCAGTTGGGCGTAGGTGTCGTAGGTGAGGTTCCCGCCGTATTCTTCGGGGCGCTCGACGACGAAAGCCTCCTCGCGCTCGTCGAGAATCGGGAACACGAGATAGCGAACGTACTCCAGGACACCGTTGCCTTCGACCTCGCCCATCGGGCAGTACGCGTCGCCGATCTTCTCGACGACGGTGTCGGGATCGTCCGTGAGCGCGACCTTCGAGGACTCCTCGGAAGCGCTCATCTTCCCGCCCGTCAGGCCGGAAAGCAGCGGCGCGAAGACGCAGGTCGGGGCCTCGCCGCCGTGTTCGGGCAGGATCTCGCGGGAGAGCATGTAGATCCCACGCTGGTCGATCCCGCCGTAGGCCACGTCGGCGTCGAGAGCGTCGACGTCAAGCGTCTGCATGAGCGGATAGACCAGTCCACCCAGGTTCGGCGAGTCAGACTCCCGGACGACCTCGCTTGCGGCCCGCTGGGCGCGGGCGATCGTCGTCTCGGCGGTCATCCGCAGGAGTTCGAGGGTATACTCGGAATCGAGTTCGAAGTCACGTCCGCGCACGAAGGTGATCTGCTCGGGATCGGCCCCGGCGGCCTCGACCATCGCTTCGATTGTTTCCTGGTAATAGGCAGTGCGGGCCTCCAGCAGGTCGAAGGGGCTCTTTGCGTCGTCGAGGTGGGCGTGCAGGTCGGCGATCAGCACCGTCACGTCCATCCCGGCGTGCAGGAAATCGGCGAGTTTCCGGATCGTCGTGAAGTGGCCGATGTGCATCTCACCGGTCGGGGCGTAGCCGATGTAGACTGACGGCTCCTCGCGGTCCTCGAACAGCTCGCGTAACTCGTCCTCGGTGACGACCTCGGCGGTGTTGCGGGTCGCCAGGTCGACTCGCTCGTCCGTGTCCATACGCGTTCGTCCGGAGTCCGTCCCTAAAACGATTCGTTTCCC